>Ga0182004_10001448_pt1 | contig 17379 bp, 10 predicted proteins | sample Sormic07211540_1_FD_120479 | JGI IMG/M metagenome (GOLD analysis project Ga0182004, IMG submission 120479) | Endophyte microbial communities from Sorghum bicolor roots, Mead, Nebraska, USA - 072115-40_1 MetaG | ecosystem: Host-associated > Plants > Roots > Unclassified | place: USA: Nebraska...
GATAGCATTTTATTAGAAAATAAAGTGAAGACACATATGCCTTTTATAATCTCTCTTAATTTGTTCTAAAATAAAATTTCTAAAATATACTATATTACATAATGGAGTAGAGCCTATTCACTCAGTCCAATCTCTCTCGGTGAACTCTTTTTTTTTTTTTGACAAAGAACAGACCGAAATATATTAATCGCAGCATGAAGCTACAAAGGTTCCTGAAGAGAACATAAAGAACCACAAGCCAAACGGGTACAAGTGTGATCAAGCTCTACAAGAGTGGAAACTCTCGCTTGTTTAGCTAGGGTATCCGCTGTAGAGTTTGATGATCTGGGAATCTTGAAAAGAGTAGCTTGAAGTAATTCTGCGACATTATCAAAGGCTTGGGTATATGGTTTCATTCTCCAGTGGGGAAGGTTGTCCTTTCTGTCTTTGTGAAGAAACCGAACCAGCTGTTCGGAATCAGAGAGGAAGAAACATTGAGAGATTTGGAGGGCTTGAATCAGCTTGGCACCAAGAGTTAGAGCCGCAGCCTCTCCCATAAGAACAGAGTAACAGTTTTGCATCCTGGTCTTGATGTAGATAGATTGGGCTGGGTGTGCCTGAAAATTGAGAATAAAAATACCTATGCCAGCATTGGCCGGAGCTGTGGATTGATCGTCTGGCACTCTGAAGACATCTACATAGCATCGGGATCCTTGGAGTGCCATAGGATTGACGTAAAAATGTGGCCTTGTCGATTCTTCTGGATTGGAGTAGTCTACATGACAGAAGAAATCATACCAGGAGGCTGCTGGAAAGAAGCAGCTGTGAACTCGGGAAGCGAGAAAGCTTCACGAGCAGAACAACGCCAAGCAAAGACTGGCAAGATGTGAATGCATGCCTCATTTAACCTCGGTTAGTGCAACTGTACGGTTACTTTCGTGATAACACAGTTAGGCCTTGTTTATATCCAAAATTTTTTTGGATTTTGATACCGTAGCACATTCATTTTTATTTGACAAACATTATCTAATTATGGAGCAACTAGGCTTAAAAGATTCGTCTCGTGATTTACAGGTAAACTGTGCAATTAGTTATCCTTTTTATTTATATTTAATGTTCCATTCATGTGCCGCAAGATTCGATGTGATGGAAAATTTTGTAAAGTTTTGGATTCTTGGATGTATCTAAACAAGCGTTATTGAAACGGCAAAACGTGCCGCTATGTTGCCAGTAGCAGACTTTCAGGGAGAAAGAAATAAAAAGCATCTCATCAGGAAGGAAACATTTCCAGTTGATGGGAGGAAGAGAAAAAAAAAAACTCCATAATATATGGTTTTATCCCTCAATAGTGAATACTGTGGTACAGCATTAATAAGTCTTGTTTAGTTATACCTAAAATCTAAATTTTTTTCAAATATTCTTATCACATCAAATTTAACCAATATTAAATATAGATAAAAAATAACTAATGGTACCCATGTCTTTCTCCTTTCCGGCCAGGCGCCCAGCCATGGCCCATGGAGCGGCGGAATTCCGACGAGAGCGGCAGCCAGGGACTGGAAAAACGGAGAGAGAAGGAAAACAGGCCCAATAAGCCCAGCATTCGGCCCAAGTGAAAGTGTACCCAAACCAGGCCCAATCGCGCTCCTCCTGGTCCCGTTGGCGTCCGCCGGCACAGCGCCAGAGTTGGAGGTCGGAGCTCCGCGCGGGGCGCCCCAGCCCCAGCCGGCCAGCCCACGCCGCGTCGCGCTGCTCGCTGCAGCCGCCCCGCCCGACCGGCCCCGAGCTGCGCGGCACCCGCTCGTGGATCGCCACTCCCGCTCGCGACAGCGGCGCAGCCACGCAGGCAGGCTGCTCTGATGGAGGAGGAGGAGGAGGATTTGGTGGGCGCGGGCCACGGGAGTGGGCGTGGCAGGGGAGAAGCTGAAGGAGAGCGAGAGGGAGTAGCAGGCCGAGGCTGAGGTACAGGCGCCCCAAAACACCAACAGTCATGCCTCTTCTGCAAGCAATTGGGAAGAAAAAAAATTGTAACAAGAGGTATACTGTAATTGTGAATTTGAGATTTAGGCATTTAGCAATTTATTTTATTCGAGATGTGATAATTGAGATTTTGCTGGTTGTATATGTGTAGATTTGAAGTCATTTTCTTTTCAAGTATGAGTGTTGGTTCTGGATCCTGCCCCAAGTACCCATGAAAATCAAATTGGTGTGGCTGTGGAATCTGAAGAAATACATCAACAAGTAGTTGTAGTTTCTCAAGTTGAATCAACTGAACAAGCACAAGCCCAAACAGATCAAGCACAAACTCACGATGAAGAAGAAGAATAAGAAAGTGCAGGTACTGATCTCATTAGGGAATTTGATGCAAATCTTCATGTTATTGCTGATATTGGATGCCGAATAGCAATTGATTAATTTCACCCTGACATTAGAGATGAGGTTAATAAGGCTTATTTGTTCAAGGGTCCAACCCAACCTAGAGGTCATGCATTTCCCCCAAAAAAAAAGTTTTATTACATTATAATTCATATATTACACACTAAGTCACTAACTGATTTGTTCTTCACAGGTCTCTTAGCTCTTGGAATGTTGGATTTCAGTCTTTAATTTGGACACCTTTTCTTGTTCGGTTGGTCTCTGTTGAATTAATGGACTACTATCTTCAAATGAGAGGTACTATCATCAATCAATGTTTAAAATTGCCATAGATTAGCTATTGATGTGTGTCCTTGCGATGTCATTAAAAAGTTGTGTCTGTGATGTGCCCCACCTAAATTTCTGTTCGAGCACCGCCACTGTATCGATAGAAATATGCATCCTCTTATTCTGGTACTAATCTCTTGTGGAGTATAGAATCCATAGCACATATATCTTTCTTTCTAAGGATAGCTTAGTTTTCACACTATGTAGCTTACATCACCGTACGAAATCAGGAGAGCAGTTGAGCCTTGTAACACTCGGCTGCAGGGCAACAAACTAACACACTTAACTTGAATAAAAAAAAACACCTAACTACTACCTCATTCTACTTCTCCTTGCACTTGCTCGGGTAGCTCTGCTCGGCTGCCCTTTTTCTGTGGTGGCTGTGGGCGGCATATTTTTCTCTCTCCAGCCATTGTAGCTATGGAGGAATTTGTCGCGGCAGCAGCAGTCACAGCGCTGCAACAAGTTGGCAAAGTCAAGTGCTCTTTCAGAGCTTGACTTTTCCACCACAAACCATGCAAAACCATGTTTACCGAACCAATCCATTCCATATTTTGGCAGCTCTGGCTGATGCGAAAAACAATTGACCGCGCTTGATTGTACTGTCTCTGCCACTTGTTGTATGCTACTAGCATTTCTATACTCTGTAGCGTCTCCGATGATTTCGAGTGCATAACTATCTTGCGTTTGAGTCACAGCATGAGGCATGAAGGCAGCTGTCAGCACCAGAGGTGGTGGCTTCCAACCTCTGTTTTTGCTTCTTCTTCTTCCGCACTCATGAAATGAGCTAGTACGTGTTTTGGACTCTACTGGAGCTGATATATAGCACTGGAAACCCAAAGCAATAATTTGATCTGGGAATATATCTGCTAACTCTGATGAGACGTTGTTGTTAGCAGCACAAAGTCCGTGCCTGCTTCCTTGGCAGCATGCTGGGTCTGGGCGAGCAATTTGTGTGTGCATGACATGCAATTCTTGAATGCCCACCCACAGAGGCCCATGCAAATGGGCAATGTCTTGTAAGTTAGATAGTAGGGTGAGTTCTCCCATTGCATATTCAACAGCAAGTTTGAATTGAGATGCTAGTAGTAATTGCAAGCCTTTTATAGCAACCTCAACCAAGTCTGTGCTTTCTGTTAGTCGTAGGATCAACCCCAGCAAGAAACATTTCTCAGCCATTGTGCTATCCTCATAACGGTATGCAAGCGCTGCCTCCACGCCACGCTCATCAGAATACGTGGGCCTGATGTAGAGATGCCGTAGCAGGTTTCCTTGCTCCGAATGATAAGTGAGAGTTTTCCCTTCAAGGAGATGCCTAACAATAGGGTTGCAAAAGGTGTAGTGATGAAGTGAACAACCAGACTCCAAGTCCCTCACAAACCTTCCGGCACAATCTGCATACCATTCAAATCTTCCAACATCATGTGTGCTCAAGACAGCAAAAGGTGTGATGGACATGTTCTTCTTAGCACTATTAAACCATCGCTTGCGCTTGTTTACCACTTGCGGGAGCTGCTCTTCCTCGCCAGGAGGCACCGCTTGTTGCCTGTGCTTGTCGAGCAGCTCCATGGCCTCGATGTAGGCACGCTTGATAATCTTCCTGCGCTGGAGCAAGGAGAGGTGTCTGATGGGCAGCTCCATGGCCCTCTCAAGTGCAAACTCCAGCTCGCTGACTGCCATCTCGAGCCTCTCTGTCAAGTGCCCTTGGGACGCCTTCTCCTTGCGTCTGCCCAACGCAAAGGAGACGCCTCTGCTCACCGTCTCCTGAACAAGTGCTGAACACACCATCTCTGCCATGAAGTCGCTACTTGCTAGGTGTAGGGATATGATTCGACCAACCTGCTGATCAGGACACAAAACAACAGCAGGGTTTATACTTCAATTTGATGCACACAAGTACCGAAGTATGTACTAGATAAATACTATATATATTAGTTGTAAATCTGTAATATGGAGCAGTGCATGTTTTTCATGCTTAATTAATTGGGTTACAGGTCGATGCATATGCATGGAATATATATAATCCTTATTACCTTGTCTCTCCTCTAGCTCATGCGTCGGCCTCCCTGCAGGTTGCTGCAGCACCAACCGAAGGGATGAAGGAGGAGGGATCACCAACAGACACACTGCTGTGTTCCTTATTACTGAGTCAACTAACTGTGGCATGTATATGTCTATGTCTACCTGTATATGTATATAGAAGCGAAAATGTATGGAGGGGACTTTCTTGCGCTGTGTACAGTAGTGTGAACATGCAGAAACAAGTGGAGCTGGAAAATTCAAGGAAGTGCTGAGGATGATTCTTCCTACTTGGCAGTGATGCTATACTATTTAAAGTTTAGGACTTTCTTGCGCTGTGTACTACTACTAACGAACATGCTGAGGACTTTCTTGCGCTGTTTACTATACTCCCTCGGTATCAAAAAAGTGTATTTCAGATTTTATCAGAGTTAAACTATTTAAAGTTTGACTAAATTATGGTTTGATGCTATAAAGATATATTAAATGATAAATCTAATAATACTTATTTGATATCATCATTGCAGCATTGCCTTTTGATTTAGCGCTGTAGCTAAGAGTGCACACTTTTGGACAGAAGTTCTTTTTAAAAATTTTGCAAAACTTTTTAAGATTTCCCGTCATATCAAAGCTTACGACACATGTATGGAGCATTAAATATGGATAAAAAATAATTAATTGCACAGTTTGCCTATTATTTGCGAGACGAATTTTAGTCCATGATTAGACAATATTTTGTCAAATATAAACGAAAGTGCTATTATGTTCATTTTGCAAAAAAATGCAACTAAGGCCTTGTTTAGTTATATTTTTTTTTTGCATAATGGACATTGTAGCATTTTCATTTGTATTTGACAAATATTATCCAATCATGGACTAAGGGGTGTTTGGGACTGCTCTGCTCCACGTTTTTCAGCTCCGCTCCACGATTTTTAGCCAAACAGTTTCAGCTCCACGCACTTAGTTCGAGAAAAAAATATTGGAGTTGTGAGAGCACTTAAAGAGTTACTCCATAAACTCCAGTTTTTTGTAGAGCTGCTTTTAGTTGAGCTTGTGAAGTAGAGTTCGTGGAGCAGTCCTAAACACTCTCTAACTAGTCTTAAAAGATTCGTCTCGTAAATTACAGACAAACTGTATAATTAGTTATTTTTTATCTATATTTAATGTTACATGCATGTGCTGTAAGATTTTATGTGACGAAAAATTTTGAAAAATTTTGTAATTTTTTTAGAATAAATAAGGCCTAAACAAGCCCCCAGTTTAACACTGTTGAGCTGACTAAGCTGTTCCCACTCCCGAGCCATGGACAAGCTCAAGGAAATATAGAGGCGACTTCCCGTGCCTTGCTAGGATGCTACAAGATGTCAGTTGCACTATCTGAAATCAATGACTTGCAAGGCCGGCCAAGTCTTCCTCTAGTCGTCGCCAACAACCACAAATTCATAAAGGAGCTGTCATTGTTTTTTTTAAGGAGAATGAATTCTCTGCTTTTAAGAAAGTAAGGTAGCTGTACAATATTGGGGATATCGGTGTCAACGACGCACTCAAACAGGAAGCTAATAAGACATCAAATCTCAAAGATAGTAGGCGCCACACAGCTGAGCTTGAAACTCTTCATCCAAGACATGATGCCTTCCTTCACATGAGCCGTCTTCTCCCTATCCGTTTCCTTTAACAGAATACTCCAATTCTTCATCAGAGCCAAGGCACCATAGATAACATCAGTTGGCGCTTGGGAACCTCTTCTCAATAGTCATCTTGTTCCTAGTAGTCCATAAGGCCCACCAAAACCTGCAAAGTAAACATGATCAATCAAGCATGTTCGCTGGTCTGAAAAGTTATGACTGAAAACACTGTTGGTTGATTTATTGTTAGAAAAAAACATTGTTGACTGACAAAAAAAGTACGGATTATAAGACAAGCAGGTAGTAGTTGTACAGTAAAGATTGTGCTTCTTGTCGGCCGTGATAACACCTTCTCAGAGAATAAGGTAATTTCTTCCACCGAAATACTTCCAGAATAATACTACAAATCAGTTTAATTTGCTAAGCAGTCAAAAAAAAAAGATATGATCTATAGTGTCTGGTTTGCCACAAAGGCAGCAATTGCCACTCCCTTTCCAGCCCCTTTTGAGTAAAGATGAGCTGTGCAATCTTTTTATTATTGAAAACCTGTCATCGAAAGAACTTAATCTTCAAAGGAATTTTGCATTCCAAATGATTCCTGCAACTCTACTTGTCATACTCCTGTTTATCAAGAACCTATATAAAGACCTATGCTAAACTGTTTATTTTTCTCTAAAGCCCAGAAAACAGAATCCGTGGTCTCTTCATGCAGAGATACTCCGTACACCCATAAGTTCCTCAAGGAGTTCCTGCCAACTGTTTAGTTCCCAAACAGAGAGAATTCTCCTGAAATCAACAAACCAGCCTCCTTCCTCCCAGCAATCAGAAACAGTACAATCAGGCACCCTTACCATTTTGTACAGATTTTCATAACTGGTCATCAGAGGGACATCTTGGATCCAATAATCCTGCCAGAATTTGTTAGTCCTGCTATCCCTCACCTTGAAAATTGGTCCCCATTTGAACAAATGTTAAGCCTTGTTTAGTTTCCAAAAAAATTTGCAAAATTTTTCAGATTTCCCGTCACATCGAATTTTTAGACACATGCATGAAGTATTAAATATAGACAAAAATAAAAACTAATTGTACAGTTTGATCGAAATTGACGAGATGAATCTTTTGAACCTAGTTAGTCCATGATTGGACAATATTTGTCAAATACAAACGAAAAAGCTACAGTGTCGATTTTGTAAAATATTTTGAAACTAAACAAGGCCTAACCCCTGCCAAAACTGAGAAGTGACTGGTCGGACCCGATGATTCGTGACTTTGTGCTCCTCAGTGTAAAGATCTTCTAAAATCTTTAATGCAGTCTGAGTTACCAAAAAAATAAGACGAGTTCTGCTGGTTAAATGAACAAATTCTTTTATACCCCTAGTTGTGAAGGTTAAATGAACAAATTTTAGACCCACATTCTTTTTTTGTTGCCTTCGATTTAAGTTTAATCATAATAACAAAATAATTTATTCTTTGTAATATTTTCCAAAACTGTGTCTACCAAAGCGTATCGGAGTGAGACATCACTGAAAAAAAAGAGAGGTGACGCCGTAGTGAGCCATAGCAAGTGACTTAGGGCGTATTTCGTTCACACCTACTAATAAAGTTTAGTCACCTAAACCAGCTCCTAAAACGTCTGTTTGGTTTGGTGAACTAAAAGAGACCTTTTAGTCCCTTTTAGCCAGGGTGTTTGGCTCCAAAGTGACTAAAAAGTGAGGTTTAGTCTCATTTAGCAACATTAGAGTGACTAGTTGGCTAAAGCCCATTTAGTCTCATTTAGTCATAGTGTTCGGGTAAAAAGTGACTAAATGAGACTAGATTTAGTGAGGAGTGAACCAAGCACCCCCTGAGAAGGAATGCCCCTAAATTTATATCTCATACATATGCCATTCTAATATATAAGCCAAGTAAAATCTCTAGGGTGTGCAAGGCAGCTAGCCAGAACTATGAGAGTTATAGGAGTGTATGGATTCATTCTGTAATGTTTAAGTTAAACTAAACAGAGTTCACATTCTTACTCAACAGAGTGAGCTACTGCACTCTGCTTATTGGGCTTGACCTTGACACACTCTGGTCTCTGGTCCCGCATAGCGACTGCTGGGCCAAAGCTGGGTGGCGAGTCGTGGGCGGCCCATCTTGTGTAGCAGTAGCAACTTCAATCGGTAGGCCGTGGCCCGTGGGCTGGTCCTTCCTTCAGCACCAGCAATGCAACTCAGTATCCAATGTTGGAGCAGCAATAGTAACACAGGCCTGCATGGAACTTATGAATTCCGCCGGATGAACCAGCTCGGCTTCTCAAAATTTTGAGTTTTTCGCCTTTGTAGCACTTTCATTTTTATTTGACAAATATTATTTAATTATAGACTAACTAAGTTTAAAAGATTTATCTCGCAATTTATAGGCAAACTGTGTAATTAGTTTTTGTTTTCATCTATATTTAATGCTGCATGCATATGCCATAAGATTCGATGTAACGAAGAATCTTAAAACTTTTTGAAAATTAAACAAAGCCTCAGTTAGGCCTTGTTTAGTTCACCCAAAAACCAAAAACTTTTCAAGATTCTCCGTCACATCAAATCTTGTGGCAAATGCATGGAGCACTAAATATAGACGAAAATAAAAACTAATTGTACAGTTTACCAGTAAATCGCGAGATAAATCTTTTAAGCCTTCTTACTCAATGATTGGATAATGTTTATCAAATAAAAATGAAAGTGCTACCGTCCTTAAAAACCAAAAAAATTTCGGAACTAAACAAGGCCTTAATAGGAGTATTTCCTTCCTATAGATATATCAGAGAAAAATCCACACGACCTGGATTCGAGTACCTGTACCTTGTACAGTGAAAGGTAATGGCGGTAAAATAGCACATCAGCACACGCACATCCATTGACCATCCGCCGCCGCCGGACGCACCGAAAGGATCACCGACGCCGACAGTGTGCTCCCGGCCGCCACAAGGAACAGGACAAGTCCCAGAGTCACTCATACACAGGCGTCCTGGCTGACAGGTGGGCCTCTCTGCCCTAGAACGGCTCACATGCATGGCTGATAGTACCTGACTCCAGCAGCAGAACGGCACCACGGTATGGAGTATGGACCGTCCTCCATCTCCGTCAGGTCTCAGGTCCACCCGGAATTCACATGCACTTGCTTGCACGCCGGCGTTCAGCCTTTAACAGCAGCAGCATGCAGCAGCCCATTCCCGGGTAGTACTTCTTTTTTACAATATACAGCACTACTTTAGCTATTTTTTAACGAAAGAACAATGTTTTCCTCTCACAACATAGCATCAATCAAATTTAAGTAAAACGAACATAGACGCTGTTCAGTTCTTTTGGCAAAAAAAGGCCTCAAAACTGAATCAAAAGGCTGTTGTGGCATACGTAGTAAGTAGTAGATTTGACTATTTGAGAAACATGCATCAGTTTTTAACAATCGGACAGCTCAAACTCAGATGCTTCAGCCCTTGGTCAAGAGGTCAGTTGAGTTGTTATTACTAACAGAACACTGTCACTTTCGACAAACCAGAACTGATCGTCTGAAAATACACTGCACCCCCCATGAACAGACTCACATGACGTGCGTCACTAGCAGTGAACTCTAAAAGATAGTAGCAAGCAGTGCCATCAGCTACCGAGTTTACAAGATCCTCATGCCATAATCCAGCGTTACAAAGAGGTGTTCTCTGTCAACTGTTGGTAAATGAATGTCTCTAAGCATACTTTTTTTTTGTTGCTAATCAGATGGCTCAGATATCAAATTGACAAATTCTCAAGCCCTGCCTGAGTCAAATTGTTGCTAACTGAACATTGCCCCTGTGCACAGTTTGCAAACTAGTAAGTCCGAACCAATGGATCTTGAAACGAGAACAATTCATCATCCGATGTTTTTTTTCCATTCTAAGTTCTGTTATTTTCATCCTACGGAACATAACTTTGCAGCTAGTGATTCTACACCTGAAGGCTGAAGCTTGGCACTTGGCCAGGGTAGGTGCGCGGTACAGCGACTGAACTGGGATGAGACACCAAGGTGACTAACCGTATATATACACACACGGGCTATCCTTGTGGCGATGGAAGAAGCAAAGGAGGCTACGTAGGCCGCAGCTCGCTTTCCTCATGTTCCTTTATGAAACGACCCTGCATTCATGTAAACAATGGTCAGAAAATATTGTGATTTGCTTTTCAAAGTTGCTGAACCCATATTGTATCTGCTACTTTTTCCCAGCTTGCCAAAAAGCCTAATGCAATTAACTCAGGGTTGTTTTGTCTACACTTTAGTCCATCTCAATCCACATGTTTTGAGGTGAAAAAATAACTAGATTTCCACCTCAACACATGTGGATTGGTGTGGATTAGAGAGTAACCAAACAAGACCTGACAGACAAAGTGGAACACGATTTGAGTACTCATTTGCAAACAACAAACAAATGCTCTGTTTAGCAACTCAAATGCTTTAGGCACAATGAATTTATCTGATAAACTGGTAATGTGCAAAACCCACAGTTCTCAATTGCATAACGAAATTACCAAGTCCCAATTAGCAAAATTTCAAGCATCAGGTTAGAGCTGCAGATATATGCATGCATGCATAAAGACATAATAATGCATCCCAAAATCCCAAACTCCAAACCAATCAATTTATATAGTTCAGAGCATGGATTCAGAGCAGTGTTTGTAGTACTAGGATCATAACAAATTCATGCCTTGGCCCATCAGTAATTAATAAGGAGATGTATGAATGAGATCAGAGAAGCTCATATCGTGCCAACTTGAGAGACATCAGCAATAGCATCATCAACAGAAAAAAAAGTGATGTTGTCAATTCGTCACCTTGAACCGCGGCCGCTTGACGGCATTAACCCGGCGAACCTCGTACCGGATCCGCTTGGCGAAGAGCCGCCTCCGCCGCTTCTCCTTGTACCGCCTCACCCTCTCCGCCCTCCCTGAAAGCTCCGCCACGGCGTGCTCGGCCGGCTCCATCTCCACCAACACCTGCACCTGCACGGGCAGACGGCGGCGGCGGCGGCACCGCGGTCGGTCACACTCACATCCGTGTCACCAAGACCCGCACGACGGGCATACAACATCTGCGAGGACTGAGAAGCGGATGTTGGCTTACGGCGTCGAGCTGCAGCTCCGGCGAGTCGCCGCCGCCGCCCCCGCTGGCGCCGGCGGCGCCGATGTAGAGCGACCCCCGGTCGGCCCACGCCGCGAGGATCTCCTCGTAGTCGAGCTTGAGCAGCAGCGAGCGCGCCGCCGACGCGCCCGTACTGGCGGCGGACGAGCACGGCGACGACGACGACGTGGTGGCGGTGGCGGTGGGGGTGGCCGTAGCCGCCGGCGAGGAGCAGTACACCCAGCGCTCCCTGCCCCGCAGCGCGCGGCGCGCGAGGTCCTCCTCCTGGGCGCCCGGGAGCCCCGAAGCCCCCGAGCCGGCCCCGTCGGGCGACGCGGACGGCGACGGGCCGAGGATGTCGGAGAGCGACGGCGCCGGCAGGGCCTCGAACAGCGTGGACGCCTCGTTGTGGTTGTGCAGCGCGAACGGCTCCACCTGCTGCTGCTGCCGCCCGGCGCCTCCGTCGTCGTCGCCGGCGTCCTCCTCCCGCTTCACTTCCGCCTCCGCCTCCTCCTCCTCCCACGGGTCCGCCGGCGGCGACGGGGGCGGCGGCGTCGCTGCCACCTCCGCCTTAACCATCAGGTCGCTGAGGCTGAGGTACTTGGTCCTCTTCGCCTTGCCCCTAGCCCTCGCCCTCGCCCTCGGCTTGGGCCGCCGCCGCCCGCCGCTGGCCATGGCGCCTCCACGCACGCGGCCCAAGGACGGTTCTTTGTCGCGAAATGCCAGGGAAAGAAAGAAAGAAAAGCGAGAGATCTCCCTCCCGTCCCGCGACCCCGGCGAGAAGAGAAGCTCATCAGCAGAAGCAGGGTGGCGAGGCGCTTTTCCCCGATCACGCGCCGACGTGGCGACGGCTGGCCGAGGTGGGAGGACGCCATTGGTGGGCCGGATTGCGGTGTCCCCTCTCCGTCCTACACCGGTGGGGGCAAGACTTTGGAGGGTACAAAGGGAAGGACTTCACGGGGTTTTTGTGACGCAGGGAGGTGGTGCACGTTCACGTCGTCGCCACCAAGATCTTATGACGCGAGTTGTGTGATGGACTTGATTAGAGAGGAGGTCAAGTTAGTTTCACTGAGGCCTTGTTTAGTTCCAAAAAATTTCAAGATTTTCCGTCACATCGAATCTTACGGTACATGCATGGAGTATTAAATTTAGACGAAAACAAAAATTAATTACACCGTTTATCTGTAAATCACGAGACGAATCTTTTGACTCTAATTAGTCTATGATTGGACAATATTTGCCACAAACAAACGAAAGTGCTACAGTGCCCAAAACCCAAAAATTTTGCCAACTAACCAAGGCCTGAGACTTGAGAGGAAGCTCACACATAAAAATTAAGGGTCTGTTGGTACAACGAGCTGTTGTGAGCTAATTTTTTTATCAAACATTATTTCTAAAACAGCTTCATAGGTAAAGTTGTTTTTCTTCTCCTCTCACAAAGACATGAGTTGGAATGAAGCTGAAAAAAGTAGCTTATTACAGCTCTCTCACTTATTTCTCTCTCTCATCTATGCAAAAAGTAGTTGGTGAAGCTATTTTATCAAACACTTTTTCTAAAATACCTCTAGAAAGATATTCATGAAGTTATTTTCTAAAAAAACAGCTTTTCTAGTGAAGTTGAGTTGTACCAAACAGGGTCTAAGTTTCAAAAAAAAAAGAGTATTATAATTGTACATATTGCGGTTTCGATAAATATAAGTGTTGGTAGCAAGTGAAACCAATGACTATGTGCAAGTATCACTACAACACTAATGTATTACAATTTTGTTCTAAAGGTTTGATGAGATTATAGCTTAGTGACATTAATGAATAAATTCTAGATACACAAAATCTATACCACCATGTTGTTGGGTTACCTAGTTCACCAAACACGTAAATATAAAGTTATATCACAAACTAGTTTTTTTAAACCAAAATTCAGAGTTAGTACGTGATAATGGTAGTTCTCTTGGCATTGTATACTTAACTCTACCTCCTCCAATAAGAAAACAGCTTTATTTATCATTTCGGATGAAGAATGTAACAATCCGTGAGATTCTTGTTCAAAATAGCCATCTCAACAAACTCATCACTCCACCCAACCTGCCACCAGGCAGCTAGAGTATTGGACGCGTGTTAATTAATGATATACATCGACAAATCATATACACAAGTGTACAAGTAGTGACGCACCATTTGTAAATATCTAATCTTCGAATAAACTCATACATTGATACATCATTATAGTCAAGATTTGGACATTTGATTGCATGCACTTAAAATATAGCAATAACACCGAAAATAAATGCACTATTAAATGAATTTCAAGGTATGTCTAATATAAACTTTTTATAATTCTTGTATTGTAATAAGTTAATTGATTTTAAATTTGAATAAATATATAAAAAATGCAATAATACTTATGGGAAATTAGGCATCATTGCATTAATCTTTGTACGTCCTAAAAAGTTATAATTCTATATTTAAAATTTATCCTAAAATAAATACATTTCTAGATATTCTGCATCTCGTTCAAGTAAGTCTTTGAACTTCCTCTATTTAACTTGTTCGTTTGAACTTAACTGCATTTTATTTTAGAAGTGCATTTATTTTGAGATAGAAGAGGTATTTTTATAAATCTATTCAAAAATATAAATATAAATATAAATATAAATATTATGTTTTATAAACCTACTCAAGTTTGACTAGTTAGCTTAGGCCTTGTTTAGTTCCGAAAAGTGAAAAAATTTCGGTACTGTAACACTTTCGTTTGTTTGTGACAAATATTATCCAATCATGGACTAACTAGAATCAAAAGATTCGTCTCGTGATTTACAGCTAAACTGTGTAATTAGTTTTTGTTTTTGTCTATATTTAATGTTTAATGCATGTGCCATAAGATACGATGTTACGGAGAATCTTGAAAACTTTTTAGTTTTCAGGGTAAACTAAACAAGGCCTTAGGTCTTTTTTTAACGGTGCTCAGGTCATCTTTTTTTTCCCTGGTCGATGGATGCGCAAGTGAAAACAGATGAGGTGTTCACTGTCAGTGCAGACGCGTAGTACTAGTACAGTACTGTAGTTTAGGCCTTGTTTAGTTCGCCAAAAATTTTCAGATTATCCGTCACATCAAATCTTTAGACGTATATATGGAGTATTAAATATAAATAAAAATAAAACTAATTGTACAGTTTGGTCGAAATTGACGAGACAAATTTTTTAAGTCTAGTTAGTTCATAATTAAACAATATTTGTTAAATACAAACGAAATTGATACTATTTCTATTTTGTAAAATTTTTTAGAAGTAAACAAGGCCTTAGCAGCATCGCACATGGTATGGTGGCAGCGTGGCAATGCCAATGCGGCCCAGGCGCGGCGCCGCGATGTGTCCTACTCCTTCCGTGGCAAAAAGTAACGTTTTTGATTTTTATAAAATCGTATTTAATCATTCGTTTTATTCAAAAATTTTATATAAATTATAAAATAAATAAATTATTAGTAAAATATCTCTAATAATAAAATAGATCTTAACAAAATATATAATACTTATGTAAAAATTTTAAATAAGATGGATGATCAAATAAGATGTCTAAAATTTTAAAACAATATTTTTTTTGGAACAGAGGGAGTACGGGCATGCCAAGGATGGATGACGAGAGTCGAGGAGGGAGGAGGCGTGGCGCGCCGACCCAGAAGAGAACAAGCTAGGCCTTGTTTAGTTGGCAAAAGTTTTTGGTTTTGAATACTTTTGTTTGTATTTAATAAATATTATTTAATTATAAGCTAACTATACTTAAAAGATCTGTCTGATAAATTATAGATAAATTATGTAATTAGTTTTTAATTTATTTTTATTTAATGCTTCATACATGTGACAGAAGATTCGATGTGACGGAAAATCTTAAAAATATTGTGGCACATTCATGAAGCGTTAAATATAAACGAAAGCAAAAAACTAATTGGACAATGATTGAACAATAATTTTTAAATAAAAATGTGATAATACTAAAAACCAAAAAAAATCAGAAGTAAATAAGGCCTAGGTTACCGGCTACAGCCACAGCCTTGTCCTTGCAGCCGCCGGGGAGGTGAGAAGGTCGTCTCGCGTCTCGTGGTCCGTGCACCGCCGCAGACCACCATGCAGCAGCAGCAGCGTCCGGTGCGGTGGTGGTGGACTGGTGGTGGTGAGCCACCTGACCACTGCGGCAGGCATGCAGCGCGCGAGTCAAGGCGCGCGCACGCATGTGCAAGTGCAAGTGCTCTGACCTTGACCCACCGCCCTTTGACAGTGGAGTCCTGGGCTTGGGCCGCTTTGGCCGCCCCGGCCCATGTTTTTCCCACGTGTCGTGTCACGGTCATTTCCTCTTCTGCGATGCAGCATGTGCAAGTGCGACTGCGAGCTCCTACCACACTACAAGTACTCCTACTCGGTATGGGTGTAGTACGGCCGAGCAGACGCTCAGACCCAGCGAGCAACGGACGGAATACATGGAGTACTGCTTTGGGCCACGCAGGAACCACCGTGACGTCGACGCGCCAATGCACGTGGCATAATAGAGTGACACCGTGCTACTAAGGTAGTATTGTTTAGATCTATTTTTTTATTTTGATATTATATCACTTTCGTTTTTATTTGACAAACATTGTCCAATTATAGAGTAACTAGACTTAAAAGATACTTCTTGCGATTTACAGACAAACTGTACAATTAGTTTTTTTAATACTTCATGCATGTACCGTAAGATTCGATGTGACAGAGAATCTTAAAAAGTTTTTGGTTTTTGGGTAAACTAAACAAGGCCTAAAACAAATTAAGGATTTGTTTAGTTTTGATCTTAAAACTTTTCAAATTGAATATTTAGACATATATATAAAGCATTAAGTATAAATTAAAAAATAATTAATTGTATAGTTTATATGTATCGTGCGAGACAAATCTTTTAAACATAATTAGACACTAATTGCTATAGTTAAAAATGTGCTACAATGTCCAAAAAAATTCTTTTCGTGAAATAAACAAGGCCCAAAATTATTTTTTAGCATAGGTTAGAAATATAATATTAATTTTAAAAGTATTAATAAAAATAAATCTGCTTTGGTTCTGGTTTACCCATAACGTAGAAACATATTGGGTACTGTAGCACATGTGTAACTATAGCAATTAGTATTTTATCATGAACTAATTAAGCTTAAAAGATCTGTCTCACAAAATACCTGCAAACTATCTAATTAGTTATTTTCTAATATATATATTTAATGCTCCATGCATCCAAACATCGATACGATGGTGTGAAAACTTTTTTGGGTGGAAACTAACAGGGCCATAGTTTGTTTTAACGGGAAAACATAAAAAAAACATGAGAAAAAAGACCTGCATTCTAAGAGGGTTGAAGCAAGTTTTCTAGAAAAAAAGGGTTAAAGTAGGTTTTCGAGAAAAAAAAATATCATGTATGCATGAGTGAAAAAAAATACCCCAAAATGCCCACCCAAAAGTACATAGTATGTGTCTGGATTTGCTTTCTTCTACTATAATATATCTGTTCGTTTGGCTGAAAAGTCATGATTGAAAGTAATGTTCGCTGATTTATTGTGGGAGTAAAACATCGCTGAATGGCTAGCAAATTCGATAGATAAGCTTAAACGAACATGTTTCACCAATTGGTTCCATGCGCGCCCTCCTCAACTCTAGTTTTCCCGAGGTCGATCTCCTTGTTGCCATCCCTGTTTCCAACTTCAGGGCTCCCTCCTCAATGGCCCTCCATTGTTGCTCGGGCTCTTTGTCCGTCGTCTTGCCAAGGATCAACCATTTGACACATTTTTGCTCGAGATTCGCGGTTGTGCCCACTCTGTGCCCCTCCGTCTGCCCTAACCACATCCACAACTGCCTCGCCATTACGATGTTCTCTACCCGTGTTCCAACATCTCTAATGATGAGAAAAGAGGAGGAAGGCGAGA
>Ga0182004_10001449_pt1 | contig 17376 bp, 13 predicted proteins | sample Sormic07211540_1_FD_120479 | JGI IMG/M metagenome (GOLD analysis project Ga0182004, IMG submission 120479) | Endophyte microbial communities from Sorghum bicolor roots, Mead, Nebraska, USA - 072115-40_1 MetaG | ecosystem: Host-associated > Plants > Roots > Unclassified | place: USA: Nebraska...
CGACAGCACAGTGCACTCCATCTGGACCCACGCCGAGCGGGAGGGGTGCGCGGCATCGGACAGCACGTGGTCGGTGAGCGCGTACTTGCCGAGGATGACGAGGAAGACCTTGCGCCAGCGATCGTAGTTGTTGGCGATGCGATCAAGGGTGATGGGGATCAGCACCTTGATGTTGACGACGGCAAGGGCCTGGGCGTGGACCGCGGCTTGCTTGGCCTCGAGGGCGTCGAGGGCAGCCTCGCGATCAGCCGCGGCCTGGGCGGCGGCGGCCGCCGCCTGGCGCTCGGCCTCGGAGCGCTGGTCGTCGTCGGCCATGGGGAGGGGTAGGGTAGGGGAGCCGGCTGCAGGGTGCACTCAGCGGCGGCGCGGAGGGATGCGCCGGCGAGACCGAGCGGCGGCGGCTCTAGCGGAAGCGGGATCGGGAACCGAGCCGTGATACCATGAGAGAGTATTAGGGCTTCAATAATACTTAGATTACAATCAATAGACACAATCAGTGATTACATATAGGCCATTGGGGGAGCCACTAGGGGCAGGTCCATAGGCCTTATGACTACTGTCTAACACTAATATCACTTAATACATATTAATCATATGTTAATAGCATCATTAAGAAACTCTATGCTACACCATGCAAGCTAGGCTCACCAGAAATGCAAATAAAATCTGTATCTGGGGAGTCAACCTCTGGGTTGCCTTTTATACCTGTCAACCAAACACTTCAAAGTTGTATGTGAGGAGCGTGTCTGGGAAACAACCTATAAGTTCTAGCCTCCATCACCAGATATAGGCCTTGTTTAGTTTCGAAATTTTTTGAGCCAAAAGCAAAATATTTTGCGTTTTCGCGTTTTGGAAGTAAATGGTGTCAAAAAAATTCTCCCCCGAACTGTGTCAGTCCCAAACTGAGACATTAAATAGGGGTTGTTGTGTTTCTGTTTTGCAAAATGTTTTGAAATTAAACACCGGAACCAAAAGAAAATTGGTGTCAAGTTTTTCGTGGGCTGATCAGGGTTTTCGGGTTTTATTACAAATTTTTTCCAGAACTAAACAACCCCATAACAATGAATGCCTCATCACAGTTAGATTTTCTCTCTTGGTCGTTTGACTATACTCCGAATATATGTATTCTAAAAATAAGACAACTTAAGAAACATATTTAAATGATGCATAATACAATGTATTCTAAAAATTTAAAGATAACTTAAGGCTTCTGCCAAATGACTTTAGCTCCTCTAGGAAAAAAACATTTGGTAGTTATTTGTAAAGCCTGCAAGTCGCACGCTCCAATCAGAATCCTTCGAGAATTCATTTGTGAAGTCAAAAAAAAAAAAGAAGAAAAAGAAAAAACCGGGCAACTCGTTTCTGGTTGTGACTTGTCACTTGTGAGACGCGTTGGCGCGTTCCCTCTGCCCTGCCTCCTGCTGCTGCCTTCCCCCAAATCTCTCATTCGCTTCGCCACCAAGGAAAAAAAAGGTCAGCGGAAGCGGTGTCAGTCTCGCCTTCAATTTCCCACCCATTTCTCCCCGTTCCCCGAACCACCACGCATTAAAAATCTCCCCCCTCATCCTGCCACTGCCAGCGCCCAATCCAATCCCTACCTGCCCGGGAACCACCACCCGTCGGGCTCCTCCCGCCCTCCCCTCCTCGCCGCATCCGCGGCGGGGATCTCCGGGCTGGTTCCGTCACCGGAGCGCCAATCGCCGCCCCGAAACCCCCCGCGCACGCAGCACAACCCATTTTTTTTTGCCGCGATCGCCCACGGGAACCTCCGCTGGTTGGGTCCCTGACCCTGAAAGCTCGATTCTAGGCGATTTTTGATTCGGATAACCCTCTTCCTCCGATTTTGGTGCGCGTTGCGAGGGGCCGGGATGGGGTTGCAGCAGTCCAAGGAGGAGCTGCTGTACCAGCAGGTCAACTACGGCAACGTCGACGGGATTCGCACCCTCCGGGGGCAGGGCGTTGGCCTTGAGGTTAGTCAGTCATTCGGCTAGGATGACTGTTTTACACTCGTTTTTTATGCCCCTCTGAACTGATTGGGTTACTAATGTTGCTGTTCCTGCAAATGCTTGGTTGGTTGTAGTGGATTGACAAGGAAGGGAAGACACCCCTGATGGTGGCCTGTATGCGGCCCGATCTGTTCGACGTAGCCAAGGTGCTGATCGAGTTGGGAGCTAATGTCAATGCCTACCGGCCTGGTATTCTTCTCATCATTCTTATTATCGACTTGTTGCTCTTTATATTAGGTTGGTTCTATTTATGAAATCAGCTCAAGTCAAAAGTTATCAGGTTCGCTCAACAAAAAGTAATTTAAATTTGGGTGTAAATGTGTGTAGATTGGAAACAAGCAGCAGTTTAAAGTTTGTAAGGTGCTTAAACTTCTCATCTGAATGGACAATTAGGTTAGATTTCAGGCAACTAAAACAAGGTTTATCTCCACATTCACTCTGTACATAGGATCGAGTATTATTTGTTCTGTCAAATCAAATCACATCAAAGTAACGCTGTATTGGTACACATCTTTCAAACTCTGTTTCAAATGAATGCTAACCGTTTGACATGATCCATCCAAGTTGCTGACAGTGATATGAACCATCCCTGGACGGCTGGATGCATGCTTAATTGAAGAGGAGGCTGTGCTCGTTATTATGTTTTAATCACCACCTTTTTCCATTGCTAGGGTCACATTGTGGGACAGCATTGCACCATGCTGCCAAGAAAGGACTTCAGCAGACTGTCCATTTACTACTCTCACATGGAGGTATATGAACAACAATATATGAAACACTTTATTCCTCTCTTGTTTATTCTTTTAGATATCTATTAAATGCATATATTGCTATCTTCGTGCAGCTAATCCATTCATACCAAACGATGATTGCAATACCGCCCTTGAATTGGCAAGGGAAAAAGGTCATGTGAATGTTGTACGTGCCATAGAGGTATATTTTTCTTTGCTATCCTATTTTGTATTATGATACTTGTGGCAATTTATTCGTATTGGTTTTTTTATGTTACTCAATTAATTTTAGGGACGGCTTTCTCTTTTTTGTGGATGGATGAGGGAGAACTATGCTCCTGCTTTTTTGGATGCAATTGCTCCACAGTTCATGACAAGAAAAATGTAATATTTTCATTTATGTTGGCGCATCTGGATACATATAGCACATAGTTGTGATTTAATTGGCTGTCTGTTTTATGAATTCTAATCCTTACCTTCTCTTTCCCAGTTGGGCTGTTATTTTACCCCGTGAAGTGCGAACTCCAACCAGGCCTCTTAAGTTAGAGTTAGCTATATATCCCGAATTACAGGTACTGATAGGAACTTAAAGTTTGAATTATTTCGCTTTGTTTTTCAATTTTTATGCAGCTACTGTTTATATTGATGGATATGTTGATGTATCTCCTACACATTGAACTCGTATGCTATTTCTGCAATCAATTATTGTTTACATGGGCTAGCAATGGCATTAGTGCCTCTCTTGCCTTTAAAGTATTGTCCTTCTCCCATGTCAGGTTCTGTAGTAGCATTTATCAAATATTTGAAACTTGTGTATATTGCTGCTAAATGTTCATGCAGTTACTTTAACCACCACTAAAATTTTTAACCCTGGTTTATTTTTCCATTTCACACTTCTAATTGAAGGAGTGGAACTGTGGTGCATTTGGCTTGTTGCATAGCAGGGGTCAGACACTACGGCTGGCGTTTCTTGTTTGAAAATGAAAAAAAAGGCTAAATACTCTGTGTGGGTCTATTTTGAGCAAGCTCATACATGTGTCATTCCCTTTTTTCCTCGCTTGAATAAGTTGAGAACTTTCCAGTATAAGGGGGAATCTAGGGGGGTAACGGAAAGCACTGGTGCTGCCATTTTCTGTTGTTACAGTTCACATGTGCAATCATTTCCTTTGTTTGTTTTTTAGAGTAGTATTCTGCTCAGCTATTAGTAGTAAACGATGTGCTTCCTTTTTTGCAGTTGATATTTTTCTTGCAAAATTTTGATGGCTCTATGAAATTATTATTGTCTGTGACATTCGTTTTTTTAATGATCATGCAGGCTTCTAAACCACGTGTTGTAGTTAAACTATGGAAATGTCAAATTGAACAACCAAAGCTTAATCAGGCTGACCCTTCCATTATCATTTTTGACAAAGGAACAAGTATGTACCATGTTTTAGTTTTCAATCTACAGATTTCTCAAGTTAAATGCTTGTTTGTGATATTGGCTACTTGCTTGTTGATATGATTTCTATTGTAGATGCTTAAGGAAGAAATATTGAATGTGAAAATGGTGATGAACACCAAATTGTACTGTGTAACGTAAAATAACTAATATTGCTGTGCTGACTGGGGATCAGTATCAACCATATACCCTTTATGAATATGTACCAGCGACCACAAATCATGCTGCATGAATCTCATTACGAATATCTTATTTATGTTCTTATCTTTTGCTAATATTCAAATTTATGATAATATAAACTTAACAACATTATTATCACTTATCAGTAGCCAGGCTGCAGCTAACTTGATTAATTTCCTTTGTTGTATGGATCCTTCTGTATGTTATTTGTGAAATATGAATAATAGTGTGTTACTCACTATTGTTTCAATTGCTGTACAAAGTTTTCTTTATGAAGCTTGATCTGGGTAATGCACATTTCTTTTGATTTTTTTTGCAATATCTTGTCTTGCTCATGATAATCAGTTAGTCTCGTTTATGAACATACATTTGTTTCTCCCAAATATGGCCAAGAAAAATGGGTAGCCACTCCATTGCTAAATTTGACTGAAATATCTTTGCAGAGACTCGATACAAGATCTTACCGGCCTATGAAGGTGACAAACAGCAGCTTCAATGGTTTTATAATGCCTGTTGTGGCATGGCACAGGTAGCTTCCCTTCCCAGAGTATTTTTCTTGCTCCTTAAGGATAAAATCTGGACAATTATTTCTTCTATTTTCTTAAATAAATTCTGTTAAAAGGAGGCATGTTAAAAGGACACTATCTGCTCATATATAGATATCTAAATAGTAATAATAGTGATGATGTGAGGTTGAGGTCTAGTGTTTCAGTGAATGGGAAGTTACTGGATTTTTCAATTTTTTAGCTTCATACAGAAAACAGTAACAATAATAATGTATCCCTTCTTTTTAGGTTTTCAACACGGCTCCAGTACCACCAGCAAATCTCCCAATGCCAAACCCGGCACCAGCAAATTCATCTGTGGCGCCTTCAGAACTATCTGCACCCAGCAAGGAGGATGTTGAATTAGCAATGGCTATCAATGCCTCCATTCAATCAGCTATTGCAGAGGGAGTACCCAATGTTCAACCAAATGCATCCACTCCCAACAACAATGGCTGGAGTATCCCTCCAAGTAATTCTCACAACGGATGGGGACCATCAGTCACTCCTGCACCATCAAAGACGAGTGGCCAATCCCAAGCCCGGGTAGATGCCCCAAGCAGCAGCAGCACGTACAATGGATGGGATGTGCCTGGAACAAGCTCTGGTCAAAGTTCATCAAAACCCCACAAAACCGAAACCAACCCTCCAGTCTTGATTCCACAGGAAGCACTTCAGGCTCTTCCAACCCCAACCGCGCCACCATTCGCTGAAGAAACCTTCTACAGTGGTCCTGTTCACTATCCATCCATAGACTCTACGCCTGTTGATGTAACCATGCCGGCTACCACCGAAGGCGGTACAACAGGCAGTACAACGGCAGCAGCACCTACAAAACAGGAAGAAAACGAAGCTGATGCAAGTGACAGCGGCAAAACTCCCTCCGGTACTTGTGTTATATGTTTGGATGCCCCTGTGGAAGGCGCCTGCATCCCATGCGGTCACATGGCTGGCTGCATGTCCTGCTTGAAGGACATAGAGTCGAAGAAGTGGGGATGCCCTATCTGCCGTGCCACGATTAACCAGGTTGTTCGCCTCTATGCTGTTTGAAGAGTTGAAACGGTGGGTCCGGAAAGTTAGCAATGGATGGTTCTCCCAATAGATTTTGATGGGAACGTCTCCGTCTCAAAATTGTGCAGTTATGCTGTTGTGCACTTCGTACTGCACTGCAAAATATGACTTCCGTGTAATGTATGTGTGCTGGCGCCTTATGTACATAGGTACTCCATGCAAGACAATTCAAAAAAAAAAGTATTGTTGCAAGTTGCAACTCACGTTTACAGTTGCTGGAGAATGGCCGCTGGATGCTCGTGTCTCATCCATTGAAGCGTGTTGCAATGAATTAAGAGGAAAATGGCTGTTGCTCTCTTCGAACCTAAATAAACTACACTAAAGTTTGAAACCACGATCAAAGAATGACTGAAAATTACAGTGCAGCAGAACAGGGTCAAGATGACATTTTATTCTGAGCCCATTGTCGTTTAAACAGAACATCCTCAGTTCCTCACCAGGCCACCACCATCATTTTTTTTTTTGGTTAGTAGAGGTACCCACCAGGCAGTTGGCTGATAAGTCATGGCAAAAAGTACTGATTTGTTGTGAAAGAAAAACACTGTTAAATGGTTAGGACATGTCTTAGCAAGTACTCCCTACATCCCAAAATGTAAGTCATTTCAAGAATCTTGTAGAGTCAAAACATTTTTATGTTTGACCAAATTTATAGAGAAAAATACTAAAATTTGTAACGTAAAGTGAGTATATTATGAAAATATAATTAAGAAAGAATCTAATGATACTTAGTATTTTCATAATATTATTAGAAAATATAAATTTGGTCAAACTTAGAAAAGTTTGACTCTCTAAGATTTGACCAAGTTTGGCCAAATTAAGGAAGAATCTAATGAAGAATCTAATGAAAATATAAATTTGGTCAAAATAATTAAGGAAGAATCTAATGAAAATATAAATTTGGTCAAACTTAGAAAAGTTTGACTCTCTAAGATTTTTGGAACGACTTACAATTTAGGATAGAGGGAGTATTTTATTAAGAGGAAAGAAATTATAAGATACTACTATGAGTAGAGATGAAAACGGATCAGATACGAACGGATATCACTGATATCATATTTGTTTTTATATTTTTGATCGGATTCGAATATAGATAATATCAATAATGTCGTATAAGATACGATTAGATGTCGACATCATAAATATACGATTTAAGTATTCGGATACAAATACGGTATTGGATATTGAACATTCGGACTCAGATACAGACAAATCTAAATCTCTCTAAATGAATTCGATCTCAAATACGGTCAGAAAATATCCGTACTATTTTTATTCCTATCTACGAGATAACTCTCGTATCATAAACATAATAAATTGTGAGAAATAAATATATGTACTGCAAAAGTTTACCAATTCAGAAAATGCGAGCTTAACAAATCATGTACCACAGTACCAGTGACACTACTTGTTCATTTTGATATAAATCATGCTCGTTGTTATTTTAGGTAAGTTTATATTTTTAACTAAAATATTTGAATATATCTAAGTTGATAGCTTAATTGTAAGCATTCCATTTTAACAAAAAAAAAATACAAGTACACATAAATCTTTGACAGAGAAAACTCAACGCATTATTACGCTGCACGATAACAGGTCAGAAATATGTCGCACAAAGTATAATTTATATATGAAATCTTGAACAAGATATATAACAGGTCAGAAAAAGCGGATCAATATTACATACATACAGAAAGAAACAGAGAAAAGAATGGCATTTGTGCGTGCACACCCCACTCCTGAGAACGCTAAATGTTCGTGACCTTGAACTCCTCCATGCATGTGCCCTTGTGATGAGTACCATATACATAATATATCGATCGACTGCCACTTGATCTTACGAAAATTGGGCTCAAAGTACTTTTCGGCATCTTGATTTCATCTCCGAAAACGACGTCAAATTTTAGTTCGTATACGCGAGGCCGCAGCCGCTTGGATTATCACCACCCTCTAGTCGTCGTCCACGGCGGCGGGTGGGGTCGTTGCCGCCCCCTCCTCCGGCGCGGCCGTGGCGCTGTCCTTGGCCGCGGCGCCACCGTCGCTGCTGCCCTTGTTTTTCCGGCGGTTGGACTTCTTGGGAACGGCGGGGAGGTCCTGGCAGGTGGCCGAGGCGGCGTCGTCGCCGGCCGACTTGTCCTTCTTGCGGTTCTTGCGGGTGCCCTTCTTGCCCTTCTCCTTCTTCCTCTCCTCGGCGCCGCCCTCAGCGCCGGTGCTGACGTCCATGGACGAGGTGGCGGAGCCCCGGGAGCGGTGTCGTCTCGCCCGGCGCGAGCCGGGGGTCGGTGGGGAATCGCCGCCGCCGACGTCGGCGCCGCCTGCCTCGCTTTTCGTGTCCCTGAAGGAGGTGTCTCCGATGCTGTTGCCTCCATCCATCACTATCTCTGTCAGGCACAGATGATAGAGTTCAGTCCATGTCTTTGTGCACAAATTAAACCAAAGCATGCATGAACAGTCTCTTGGTGCATATATATATGAGTGGCAAAACAACCTTGAGAAGCCCAGGGATTTGCAGCAGCGGTGCCCCCACTCTCGCTCCTAAAAGAGGACGAGTCAAGCGGTGCCGAGTGGTAATCCTTCATCTGTCAAAATCAACTTTTTTTTGTCATGCTACAATATCCACAACTATGATTGTTTTTTTAAACATAAATTTGGTGCTGGCCTCTTTCATCAACAATGCATGCAAACAGAGTTGTTTGCTACATGGACATATAACTATTATGTTTGAGTATCTTACTGTCTTCAGGTCGACAAGGAAGACATTGTTAATTAGAATCAAGTAGACATGCATAAAGATTGTCTCCACATATATGTTAAACATTTTTCTTTGCTCTGTGCCAATGTCAAATAGTGTTGCCGCCTTACCCAGCTAGGTGCTCCTCCAGCATTATTGTTGCTGTTATTGTTGTTGGAGCCAGGACCATCCCAACCGATGTGTGCCACATGTTTTACATCCGTTGGGAACCCAATTTGCATTTCAGGCTCCTTACCATCTTGTGGTCGCAATTCAGTACGAAAAGAAATGATGAGGTCAATGCCACCCGTGCTATGAAAAAATCAGTTTAAGGTCAATGAATAGTGTGATTGGGCATACCCATCATGTTTGAGATATAGCGGAACGGCTTCAGGATCCCCTTCTTCATCTTTGTGCCCATGTTTCTTCTCTTATTATTAAACCTTGCTTATATCAATGTGGATGCACGCACTCTTCTTGAACTCGCAAATTGCTGATGGGATCAATCGACAAAAAATAAAGTGAAACCATACGATTGACCAAAAAGATAAGAAAAGAAAAGAAAGGCTTATTCATAAATTCATATTAGATGTTGAAAGTATGTATAAAATCGAACAGAATGTCACATTGGAATACTTACTCTGCTGGGAACCTTAAAACACTGTTAACAAGATTGTCCAAATGCTGGCAATTCTTGTTAACTGGTTCTCAACCTTCCTCAATGCGCCAGTGCCATTCTTCTCCCCTCTCAGTCTCTTTCTTTGTAAAGGCTAGCTCAATATTGTCTAGCCTTAGGCATTGCCAAAATATGATTCAGAAACTTACACTGACCGCAGCGGATGGCCCTTTGCGGTCAATGTTACTTCGAGGGTGAGAAGAGGAGATCTATCTTATGCCTAATTTTTTAGAGGGTCAAGAACCCTTTGAGCTCTTCTCCTAATATTATTCAACCATCCTTGGGCGTAGGAAGAGGCTACCTGTCCTTTTCTTTTGGCTATTTAAGGAGAAGACGGTTATGGGAAACTGGATGGAGGATGCAGACGAGTCTATCTAAAGATAGTCATTTGGGCAAAGATGTCACTGCTGGAAATAATGTGTGGTTGTTAATTTTTACCATGATGAGTTCACATGATTTTTCCATTCCAACTATTATATGCACATGTTCCGCTTCCATCCATCCGTTTGGCCATGTTTATGAAAATGTAATGACATTTAGAACATAAAATTTGCTTGATTAAATTTTTCATTTTTTAGATAATGGGTAGAAATTCGCTATCCGCACGTGGATATACACATTTAGACTAAAACTAAAGTACACAAAAACAAAGAGCAAAAAGACTAAGAGAGTTAGAAAGATTAAACTTCAAACTTATATGTCCTTGCTTCAAACTTGCTTTAATCTTGTGCACCGACAATCCTTCGCATCCTAGCTTACTCAGAAACTCTTGATGTCAAGCCTTAAAATTTGATCTTCTACAGTAGCAATCCTTCGCATCCTCATTTACTAAGAAACTTTGACGTCAAAACAAAACCACCAAAGTGAGAACTGTGCATGGAACTATAAAGACAACACCTTCAAGAAGGAAGACAACGTATGAACGTCATTGCAGCCTGTCCAACATAGACACAGATTTCTCCTGAAACATCCACACCGAGAGAGGAGGGTGCATCAACAGATGCCTCTAAGAAGTAATAGGGTTCACAAAGGCATCATTGTTGTTAGCCCAATAGCTAGACAAAGACTTTCATCTAGCATCCAACCTACTGCATCAACAACACACCAACAACTAGCATAATCCAGGGTTGATGGCTGCACATCGATGACCACCATCGCACAAATCAATACACTGATGATGGAAAAGGGAACATAGATCCATCCATTAGGAGGAGATCAGAGTGCCCAAGTAGCCTATGTTGTTGATAACTCCACCGAAAACACCACCATGTTCGATGACACTAGATCCACAATCAGGACTGCCAGATCCATGCCTGAAGCTCTAGAAGGCACCCTTCGTCACCACTACTTCCCTAGTTTTGGCTTCCCGTGGAAATCTAGAAAGCACCCACCATTTTCTGTGCCAAGGGTGCGCCATACGAGCTGCAACTAGTTTCCTAGCTGGAGCATGCAATCAGGTTGCACCACACTATGGCCTTGCCAAAGCAGCAGAAGCCATGCAGATCCGCGCTTTGAGCACCCAAACCAAGCGGCCACCGCCTTTTTTCTTGCATCTTGGTTCCCGGTGGAGCCCTAATGGTCGTGTTTTCCTTATTTCTGACTAAATTTTCTATGAAGTATGTTTTGATAGAGCATTTATTTGAACTTGTAAGTGTTAATACATTTTTACACAACTTGGTCAAAGTTAAAGAGCTATGCTTATTGTTGATGGTGATAATGCCATACTTTCACATATCCAAAAACACCATCAACAGCCTATAAAAAAAGATAAAACATATTTTATCAAATAACAAGCTCCACATGTATGTGGAGTATTTCTCTACATGACTTAGCAATATAGAGGAAATGAAGCTTGTGTGCCCACACAGGGGTCGCCCGACCACCCACGAGTGGGTCCTACAACCCCTCCAAACCATTCTCCACTCTTGGGTCCAAGTTGTGCTTTCTCTCAATGGTGAAAGATGAGAGAACATAGATCAAAAGACCCACTTATATAAAAAAAACTAACATCACGATGGACCCACAGGCTCACATACTAGTAAGAAAGGTGCCAAGAGACCCCACAGAAGGGGAGACCCCGTGTTAGGGAGGGGGCCGGCTAACACCCCCTATGGTCAGGCGACCACCGTGGTGGACCCACCGCCTTCAACCTCTCCTATTCTAGAGTTGCCAAGGAAGAGATGACCACCCTAGAGTCCTACCTCACCGATGTCAACATCCTGTCAAACTCAGATTTTGGCACTGCAACTTTGTGAATGGATCACATAAAACCTTGACAAGTGCAATCTACAAAGCATCCATGAGCTCCGAGGAGCAGAAATCGATGCATAGGCTCGCCCGGAGAAACTTCACTCCCCCATGTGTGAAATTCTTTGGGTGGTTGTTGGTACAAAACAAAAATCAGAGTCGGGCAGCCTCAAAAGGAAAATGATCGTGGAAGACGCACGCTGCGAACTCTGTGGAACAAGGGAGGAAATGACAGATTCATATCATCTTTGGCTGTCCCCACAATAGTATGGTATTTCATAGAGAGCAGCCTAGTCTTCTATGACTGCTCGCTGCCTGCAGGGACTTTGCCACGGCATGGAGCTGCCAAGCCCCACAACAGCTATGAATCTTGTGGCGTGGTGTCAATTGTTCCATATGTAACGATCTCTCTCCCTCTTCCATGACTTGTAACTGCACTTAGGGTTATTGCCCTCCACCACTAGTCTTGACTAGAATCAGGTGGGACCTTTTTTCCCGTCTTTTCATTCAAAAAATAAACATTTTACTTTGAGTGAAGATGTTCTCTACCTTGTATGTGACGAAAAGAGCGCTCATGATGCATGAATCAGACTTCAAGTTTTATATGAAGGATCCAACATTATTGATGGAGGTGATTTGTGGTCCATTGTAGAACAAAAAAATACAGGAGTAACTAAAGTTTGAACACCTATAACAAAATCATGCAAATTATAGGAACAAAAAATTGTATGCTTGGGACAAAAAATTGTGGATAGCACAACAATCATTATAAAAAAATGATGGTCAGTCCAAAACATTGTGTTTGCATTTGTATAAATAATTAAATAGAGCAAAAATGTGTTCTTTTATGTGGCTATAATAAAAACAATCAGGGGAGTTTGATAGGAGAAGGACTTGGTTTTGTATGTCACGGTTGATTACGGACTCTATTACTATGGAGGCTGAAACAACCACGATCTAATGCAAACTCAAAACAAAAGGTGAACAAATTTGTTGGATACAAGGCGGGTATAACAGATGTTACACTTAACACTCATAACCCACGATAAAAATTCTCGGCAGGTGGCTTGTTTCTTTGTAAGCTTGGCACAGAACATGAATGATAAACGATTAGGATGCCTTAAGATCGTCCATGCCCACACTGGCCTGCAAGTAAACGCAGGCGTATATCATAAAACTTCACCTTTCAGAAAATGTTGGGTTGTGGTTACACAAAATATGCAGTAATTTAGTCTGAACTTACCAGAAACTTGTGGTTTTCTGCCAGCAAAGGGGAGAATGTTGCGCAGAACTTCTCAATATCAGCGTTGATGTCGCCTGAACCACTGATGATGTCCATGAACTTCTTCCTGTCTGGTGCAAGCTTTATGGCAACCTGAGATTATGTGGCATTAGATTGTAAAGAAGTACCTCTCAGCAGCTAATGGCACAACCACTATTCACTGAAGTTTTCAGGCGTTAAAAAATTTAGCATCCACTTTACATCATCAGTAGTAGTAATTACTGGAGAGGAGAGTTGGTAGATTATGAGAAGGTATTATAAGTTCATCCGGAGCTTAGAAGTTAGATAAGGAGTAGTACCGAAAAGCTCGAACTCGCCAACCAGCCATGCCATTTCTTCAGTGTTTTGCTGTAAGCGTCACTGCAAGCTTGTGACATCTGCCAGTCTGGATGATGTACCAAATTGTGGAACAGCGCAACCAAGAAGTCCATGGCTCTGTCGACAAACAAATGCAGAAAACAGTTCAATACTGATAAGTGATATGTGCTGTGCTGATGAATGAAACACTGAAATACGAGCTCGGAAAACATGCTGAAATACCCAAATTTTGGGGAGTTATTAATTACCTTGTCAGCCAGAGAAGGCCATTAGTACAGCTGCTAGAGCTTTTGGCAGTCTTGGCGCTGACTTCTACTTTCACCAAGCTGTGCAACTGTTCATACTTTGTAGGATCAGAAGCATATTTTGTCTCCAGCCTCTGCACCAGATCAAGAATGTGGCATCATAAACTGCAGTAGCAGCCAATCAGATGCATAATATGAAACTTGCAACGGGAACGGATTCGCCTTGCCGTGATATTGCCTCCAATGTCCGTCTTGACAATCGACATGGCTGACCCAAATTTCTCTGAAACAATGATCCAAAAATCAGGATCCCATTTTTCGAACCACATGAAAGTAATGCTCATGCAAAACGTCTCTTTTTTTTCATTTATATTACCTAGCACTGGAAGGATTTGCTTGCATACTTGGAGAAACGGCTTGGTCAGGATCACGCCACTCTCCGACTTGACATGCTTCATCCCCTCAAGGGAGGGTGTGAACACGGTCCCCTCCATCTGCATTTTTCTGCATGACGACGTTGGTTACAGAAATGAATTAGGAAGATAACCAAGAACAGGCATTGCGCCAACTTCACCAGAAATAGAAACAAGACGGAAGACACGATTATCACTCTAAACTTCATCGAAGCGGCTAGACGATCAATGAAATGATCTGACACTAGTACTGAAAGATCGTCAGAGCACACCTAATGTAATGTTGCACGCTGAGCTGAATCTCATGACAATAAAACTACAGGGAATCTGAAAAACAAAGTCCTCAATACTGTTTCCTATCCTACATATATTTCCTTAAGAAACCAACAGGCTTCCTACTACTTTAACTTGCTCCTAACCAACCAAGCTGTTACAAACAATTTCTGCAAAAGATCATTAGCAACACCGATCCCAGAGCCTCATTGCCTTGATAGAAGTAATTAGCTTACGTGTAGCCTCCTCCAAATATTCAGTGCAATGAAAATCTACAAAGTGTAGTCACCTACTCAGGACTCAGGATGAAGAGATGGACGACAGAAGATGAGAAGAGAAGAATGTGGGGGAGCTTGGGTTGGGTGCAGAAAGAACACCTGAGAAATGGAGGAGACGTGTGTCTTCTTTTGAGAAATGGAGGAGACGTGTGTCTGAATGGCCGAGGTGGGAGTGTCGTGGGATCCGATGAACTGGGCCGGGCCTCGTGGTGGTATATATATAGCATTGGATGGGATGGATGGTCAGCAGAGTTGCTTGCCTCCTCGATCATATTGCAGGTCGGCACGTCGCTGATCATGCTTGTACAACGAATGTAGTAAGGGATTTTCAGTACAGTTTTTATCCCGTATATTTGTTACTCGTCAGGCCTTGTTTAGTTGGTGAAATGAAAAGTTTTCGGCTAGCGTAGCACTTTCGTTTGTTTGTGGTAAATATTTTCTAAATATGGATTAACTAGACTCAAAAGATTCATCTCACGATTTATAGGTAAACTGTGTAATTATTTTTTATTTTTGACTATATTTAATGCTCCATGCATGTGCCACAAGATTCGATGTGATGAGAAATCTTAAAAAAAATTAATTTTTGGTTTGAACTAAACAAGACCTAATCGTGTTACTGCCTCAAGGCCCTCTGATTAAATACCTCAGACCTAAGGGGTCCACCACAAAACCCTGAAAGTCCTGATTGAAACCTGCATATGGTAGTAGTATTAAAAAGAGGGAGGAGCAGACTAAGCTCATGTTTGTCAAAGCTCAACTTCACTAGTAAAACTGTTTTTTTAGACAATAGCTTTATAAATAACTTTGTAGATGAAGCTAAGCTACTTTTTAAAAAGTGTTTGGTAGCATAGCTTCACCGACTACTTCTTGCATAGATGGGAGAGATAAATGAGGGAGGCAGCTGCAATAAGCTACTTTTTTCAGCTTCATCCCAACTCATATTTTTGTGAAAGAAGAAGAAAAACAGTTCACATATAAACCTGTTTTGGAAATAAATGTTTAGAAAAAAAAAAACAGCACCAAACAGGGCACCGGAGGATCCAAGACCCGCCTAGCCTCAGAAAGGAAGCTGGGACCTCTAGCTAAGACTCTAATAAACTTCTGAACCAAGATGCATGATTATCATCTCGTTCATAATCTTCATCAGAATAATCACATCAGTACTTTAGGATTTCTTTTCAGCAAAAGGGAGATCATGGCATCAAACAGCATCATTACTGTTCATCATTAACTCTCCCAGATTCTTCCTGACCTGACCCTACTACATAGACTCAGAAGTAAATTAACCAATAATTAAACATCAACATGCTCTGACACTCCTCTAGATCGCGGAGCGGACATGGCGAGCACTCGCTACTAGTCGCTGCATGTGACGAGCTTAGTAGACGTGATGGACATTGCTGATGTCTTTCATGGGCCAATCACAGGTTATAGAAGGACGATTGATGATGGTCAATTGGTGATGGCAAAGTAGTGGTTGCCCAAATCAGGCAGCAGCTGCGCCGATCTAGACCAGCACCGACAGTGTGTCTGTGTGGTCCAATCATTGTGGAAGAGATTGCCGTAATTTGTCCTTCTGCTAATCTAAAAATTAAGGTGCAAAGAATCCATGCAGTGGCTCCAAAACATGGAAATAGTTTGAACATGTAGGGAAGTAACCTGTCCTGAAACCCCCACCAAATTAAATTTTCTCGATTTCTATGGTACCATCGCAAATGATTAAACGGAGGGGCAATATAGGTCGTTGGATCTGAAAAGGTTGCATATTGAAAAGGAGATGTAGAATATGAGAAATATAGTTTATCCACTAAGTGTAGTTAATGCTTCTACAACTTAACACTTCTACTTAATCCATCTTAGAATAAATATCATTCTCGTTTTTTTAGGAGTCAATCACTTTTAAATTTAACCAAATATATACTCAAAAAATATTAATATTTATACATAATTAATATCACTAAATAAATCATTCAATCTGTTTTCGTAATAAAGTTATTTAGATATATATAAATTTTGCTAAAATTTTCTACAAACCTAGTACGAATACCATAGCGATATTTATTTTGGGATGAAGGGAATATTATTAAATATCACTAGAAATTTTCAACCATACAATCTATCTTTAGTACACCAGGTAATCTATCGTTACATCCATCGCACACTATCGGTACCCATCTTCTAAAATTACGATTATTGTGAAATTACAATCATTTTCCTCCCTCACATGTCCATGCACTTCCAATGCCACCCCTTCACCTTCCCTTGCAGTCCCGATCTAAGGCAACCGAACAGTAACGCTCCAACAAAGTTGGTCCATACCCTCCGTTCTGTGATGGGTAGGTTATTGAGTCAATTTATTCATGATTATTTTCATAAATCAGCACCACCATTAAGCTATCTCCTTGCCGCTACTCCTAGCCTGTTTATGCACAGGCCATTTATATTTCCACACTTCCACCTAGGTAAACACTTTTTTTTGCCATATCCAGACCCATCTCATTCTTTATGTGCCCATTGACACATGTTTGGATTATATATCATGGGCTACCCATAACCCCATAACATTGTGACGTCTAGATATGGCCACCAGTTTCACCTGCAGTTGGTAGTGAGTCCTCACAACTCGATGTGTCATCCTTCTCCTCTTTTAACCCTATCACGCCTTGACCGAGCTAAAGTTTACCCCACTTCCTATTCTTCATCACTCAAATGGTTTCACCCCTCCCCCACTTCTGGCCAGCTACAACCCTAGCCATCCATCCTTGGAGAGATCAAGATCAACCTTAACAATCGTCAAGCACCAAACCTAGAACTTAAACCCCTACCCACCTAACAAAAGTAGTGGACAATGAGCACATTAAGAGCCATGAGGGGAAAGGAGGGGAAGTAGAAGTAGATGATGTGTGGAACCTTTGTGGTAATAATGGAGGAGGGAAGAC
>Ga0182004_10001450_pt1 | contig 17375 bp, 20 predicted proteins | sample Sormic07211540_1_FD_120479 | JGI IMG/M metagenome (GOLD analysis project Ga0182004, IMG submission 120479) | Endophyte microbial communities from Sorghum bicolor roots, Mead, Nebraska, USA - 072115-40_1 MetaG | ecosystem: Host-associated > Plants > Roots > Unclassified | place: USA: Nebraska...
CAACAACAACAACAACAACAACAACAACAACAACAATAATAATAATAATAATAATAATAATAATAATAATAATAATAATAATAATAATAATAATAATAATAATAATAATAATAATAATAATAACAATAATAATGCATTCTAGTTTCTACAATGCAGCGATTTGAAATTATATACCTCTGAATATATTTGAAGAGTAAGCTTCTCTAACACCGGTGAAAGTTTGAGGAGGCAAGCTAGGGCACTGAAATCAGCAGGCTGGCACCAGTATTCATCAACGAGCAAAGACTTCAACTTGTTGAAACTAGAGCAAAACCTCATGTCCCTTCTGAAAATAAACTAGAAAAGCAATGAAACATTTTCAATAAAACATAAATGTAAGCATGAACAATATGACTCAAGTGTATAAGGATACCATTTCGATGTAACAAGATATTAGCACCAAGTTCCGAACTTCTGATAAACCTTGCAAGAGAATACTTTGGTTGTCGTTGTCGTCGTCGTCATCATCATCATCTTCAGAATCAGAAATAAAAAAGCAATCGAAATCACTGTTGATTTTAACATATCCTGCCATTAAGGATGGCATCCTCTCAAGCAATGGAATCCTGCCATCCCTGACTTCAAGCCATAGTGAAACAAGATTCGGGGCACAGATAGGCAGGCGGTCGTCCTCACCAAAAGCACCAATCTCAATGGTTAGACACTTTAGGGATTGTGACGAAATGAGTAAGGCATACCCTAGGTAGCAGTCAACAATCTCAAGGTCTTCCAAAACTCAGCAGGAGAAGTAAAAAAACCTGCTATCCATACTGAAGTAGATTCCATTAAGCTCTAGCTTCTTCAGGTATTGGGAGATGAAGAAAGGATGGACATCGAGAGAAAGAATGTCTCGACAATTGCCCGCACAGATGAGCTGGAGCACCCGTACTTTGCACTGGAGAGCTATACGGATCCAATGCATGACGTGACTCATGATTTCACCATCATCATTCTCGCCGAGACAGAACTCGCATGTGTCGAGCGGCGTGCCTTCACAGATTCGCAGGCGTAGCAGTTGGTCCACGAAATCCTAAATCTCCTTCATGGACTCTGGTTCCTTCATTCCGCCACACACGAAGCGCAGGACGGTGGTGGACGTCCACAAGTTGCACCAACACTTGGCGAGCACACGTGTCTGCACGGCGTCCTGCGTCGGTAGGAAGGAGAGCAAGTGCTGCAGCACGCCGTCTGGGAGGTTGCTGATGTGATCGCTGCTGCTGATTGCGGTAGCGGCAAGTTGTTTCTTCCACGCATTTTTCCAATGAGGCATCTGTCGTCCGATCGAGGATGCTACAAAATTAGAAATAGTGAAAAAGAAAGATAAGAGCTTAGAAAAAGAGGTTAATTGGATCTGTACCATTGTAACTTTACTATTTTTGAAGCACACTATTACTATTTAAGAAACTATGTCACTGCCATTGGTACTCTACATATGTTTGATGTATGCCAAAATATACATCTGGAGACGACTTAGGCCCACTATCAGTCGTATAAAGAGTATTGTATATCCGTATGGACAAGATTGCCCCCTTCCTCTTCTCTTTCACACTCACACACATATGGGACCCACTCGTTAGCTGCTTCCTCTTCTTCTTAGCGCCGGGTGAGCCTCAAGGCTAGCAGATAGAGTCGGCACCGTCATGCCGACTTCTGCACGCCACACCACGCTTGTAGATCACTACCACCGCCTCCTGGGCAGCTCACGCTGGCCTTGACTCCATCGCTGCTCTGTCCTACGCCAACCACATGTTTCCTGGCTAGTCGGCGTAGCCCCGACTGACCCCTGCATAGGAAGCCTCTTTGCAAGCATGGCCGATCCAAGGAAGAAGAAAGCCATTTTGCAAAAATCCCCATGTATGCTAGAGTTGGCTTTCCCTGGTGCTTGATTTGAGCTCAGGTGGGTCAAGAATATCAATAAAAATGGAGGATTTGAGCTCAGATGGAGGAGCTGATGCATGCGCCATACGCCGTACCTCATCGCCATGGTAGAGAACCTTGCTCCTCCTATTGCAAGGATGAGTAGCAAGGCATGCAGGCCCTACCAGCGAGCCCCCGCGCGACGTGGTCTGGCCGCCCGACGGTGGCGCGATAGCTCATCTCGTGGCAGCGCAGCAGCCCTATGCAGCATGACTAAGTCGACAGCACTTGCATGTTCCCTCACATGGCATCACGGTGGAAGCATAGCACCCTTGCGTGCGCCCACTGGTGGGGCAGCAGGCCTCCCACACGCATTCAGTAACCAGAGATGGAGAAGAGAGAGAGAGAGAGAGAGGGAGGGAAAGGCTGACAAGTGGGCCCACATGTTAGTGAGTGTGAGAGAGAAGAGGAAGGGGGCAATCTTGTTCATACAAATATATGGTACTCTTTATACGCCCGATAGTGGGCCCAAGTCATCTTCAGACGTTTATAATGGCATATTTCAAATATCTTCAGAGTATCAATGGCAATGGCATAGTTTCTTGAATATATAGTAATGTTTAAGTTATAATGGCACAGATCTAGTTAACCCTAGAAATAGCTAGCATATCCATACATGGAAGAAGAGGAGGAGATGGATTTGTATCTACATCAATCACCTGAGAGAGGCAGCGGTGGCCGTGCAAGACGATTCTCTTCTGCTCAGCTCCGCCTTGTTCCCTTCTCTCTCTTCCTTGCCTAAACCTTCTCTCTCCTATCCCCTTCTCAGATTTGTGACTGCCTCCAAGGGATGGACAACGGCGGCGGCCCCTTGAACAACTAGAAGAAGTGGGGCGGTCCCCAAGGGGCAGGAAGCAGCAACTGCCCTCCAAGGGGTGGGCACTGGCAATGGGCCTCAAGGGGCGGGGAGCAGTGGTGGTGACTAGAGCGTGAGGCGGTGGACCACTTGCTAGCTTAGAGTGGCAGTGCCTCAGGCGTCGGGTGGTGGCCACTCTCGGCTCGTTTGGTTGGGGTAGTTGAAAGCAGAGAATGGGAGTTAGATATAGGAGTTTAGAAATCTTTTGTTTGCTTTGTGGGAATGTGAGTTTTGGTGGGAAGGGAATGGGAGTTTAGAAGACCAACTCCCACTAATTAATTCTCTAGGAGGGGGATGGTAATTGGGAGGGAATTGTGCTCTTATTAATAAAAAAAGTAGATCCTCACCATCCATCATGATTTTCCTTTTAATTTTCCCCTCGGAACCCCCATACCGAACTTCCCTTTCTTTTTTTGAGGGAATCCATTTGGCACACTTTATTCATCTTGAATCATAGATACATCGTTCACCACGGCTCCTAGTATGAATCTAGGGGGTTCGTCGACCCAATTACACGATAACTGACTTTGCACAGCTTCTCTAGCTAATTCATGAGCAACAACATTTGCTTCATGATTACAATGTTCTCAAGAAATAGAAACAAAATCTAACCAGAGCATGTTGCACTCTTCATAAATTGGAGCACTAATTGTTGCTGAAAAACCTCCTTGTCTCATTGTTTCATCTATCTCTGAACAATCTGGTTGGATCCTGATTCAGTTGCACCTCATCATTTGTGCCAACAATAGACCTTCCTGTAGAGCGCTGACCTCTGTAGTAGCAACGTCCGCCATATGTTCTTAACGTTAGAAATGACGAACCAGTGGCTGATGGCGAGACCAATGATCAAAGGCAACAGCGTGAACATCATAATGTTGATCAGGCTCAGCGTTGTGCACACAAAGAGGAAGAACTTCAAAGAGGACTACACCCCCAAAACCTCAACAATGCCTTTGATATGGTAGGGAACCAGAAAGTGTTTAAGACTCTAAGTGCTAACATGGTTGTTCTCATGGCAAATCTGGAGCGACTACTGGACACACGAGAGTATCAGGATGCCTGATCAAACATACGAGCACACCTGATAGTCGCCATGGGACAGATGGTCGTTGGCTAAGCAGGCCTAGGTAGCTACCTACACGTCCGCTACATCCAGTCACAACCATCGCAGTCACATCTCACAACACCCCGGTGGCTCTTGTCGCAATGATCCACCTCTAGTCGATGCTTGAGAAGGGAACAACGATGAAGATGATCGTGGTGCCCCACGCAACCTTGATGCTAATCGTAAAGCCCATGGTCGGGGTGCTCACTGAGGTGGTCGGGCGTATAAACCTAACCACGGCTACAACCAAGAAGTCAATCAAGACCTGGATTACGATCTTTGTTGCAACCTCCCACCATGGGACATCCACAATCACATCAACAATCGCATCAATGATCAGGTGGCCCATAAAATATCCGGCGCATCGAGTATTACACCACACATGGTCCTCCTGAATTGAAGCAATTTACTGCTCATCTTCGACAAGTCATCTGGCCTCGGAATTTCAAGCTTGAGAAACTCAAAAAATATGATGGCAAGGAGAACCCTGAAAACTAGATCACACTATATGAGATAGCCGTCCGGTCAGCCATAGGCGACGAACACGTAATGGCCAACTACTTTTTGGTTGTCCTTGATCAAGTTGGGCACCAGTGGCTGCTCGGCTTACCAAAAGACTAGTTTGACACATGGGAGGAGCTGTGCCAGACATTCATTGATAATTTCATAGCCACTTGTCAGCAGCTCGACAACAAGTATGACCTTGAAATGATACGTGATCGCAAGGATGAGCCGCTCCATGACTACATCCAACGCTTCTCAGATATGCGCCTTAAGATCCTGAGAATTTCCCGTGATGAGGCAATCTTCCCTTTTATCAAAGGCCTCCATTACCATGAGGCCCTTATGAGCAAGTTACTTTGGAAGCGGCCGACCACGGTCGCTAAGCTTCTCGCCACTGCCAAAAATTATGTAGACGCTAACGACGTGGAGAAGGTAATCAAGGAAGATGTGGGAGGAACTCAATGACCTGACCGCCCCCCATGATGTGATGACAACCGCGACAACCATGAGAGGATCGACAACCACGACTGTCATTGCAATGACAATCGAGATCGCTAAGAAAACTGGGACAGCCACTGGGACCATCGTGATGACTTTAGGGGCAAGCGTCCTCGTGAAAATGACCACAAAGTGTGTTCAAAAGGCCCATTGGTCACCGTGACTACCAAGAAGACTACAATAAAGCCTTGAAGGGTCTGTGCCAGCTTTATCCTAGATCCAACCACACCATGGAGAACTACTGCATCCTCAAGAACATTTACGCTCAGCAGATCATTTAGGATGACACTGCAAAGGCCATGGGCACCTCAAATAGGTGTAACTGTGAGGACAATGATGATGAATAGGACCATGATCATCATCATCAATACATCAATCCCACTAATGTTGTCCATTCCATCTTTGGCGGTAAAGTGTCTATTGAATCCAAGTGGGAATGCAAGCTTCTCAAGAGGGCATGTTTGAACGTCGACAACACTAGAGACCTCGTCTTTGATCCAAAGCTTCCCGCCTGATCTCATCGTAAAATTTCCTTCAGCAGATAAGATCATTGGGTCGCCATTCCCAAGCCAAGATGCTTTTCCCTCATCCTCAACCCGTGCATCAATAGTGTTCATTTCGAAAGGGTGCTCGTCGACGGTGGCAGCTCCATCGACATCTTATTTGGCAGCAGCCTTCCTACTCTCAAGCTAACTCAAGCTGACCTAAAGCCTTATGAGGCACAATTCTAGGGCATGCTGCCGGGCCAAAGCTTTGTACCTCTCAACCAAATCACGCTCCCCATTTAGTTTGGTACACCTGACCACTTTCGCACTGAGTTTGTCAACTTCGTGGTCGCAGATTTTGAAGGAACATACCACCCCATCCTCGGTCGACCATCACTTACCAAGTTTATGGCAGTACCACACTACTCTTATCTAGTGCTCAAAATGCCCACTGAAAAGGGCGTCCTTACCCTGAGAGGCAATGTCTACACTGCTTATACTTGTGAGGAGGATAGCTTTAGAGTGACTGAGGCCATTTATCTCTCAATTTGAATGGCGGAGACCACAACTCAGTTGGCCAAACCTCTCTCAACTAGCTCGAGATTCCTGAACTACAAGTTCCATAGAAAAACCTCAACTCCAAAGAGCACAAAGAGATTCAACTAGTCGACAACAATCCTAGAAAAATGGCTCTCATCAGAGCCACCTTGGATCCCAAATAGGAGACACGCTCATCAAGTTCTTGAGGGACAACGTAAGCATTTTTGCATGGAAACCTGCGGACATGCCTGGTGTACCTCACCACCTAATCGAGCACTCCTTGAATGTCTTGAAGACCACAAGGACCATCAAACAGAGGCTACGATGGTTTGCTCATGACAAGAAGAAGGCTATTAGGATAAAAGTTACACGGCTTTTAGCAGCCAAATTTATTAAAGAAGTGTATCACCCAGAGTGGCTTGCTAATCTACTTGTAAGAAAAAAGAATAATGAATGGAGAATGTGCATTGATTACACTGATATTAACAAACAGTCCTAAAGACCCCTTTGGTCTACCTCATATCGACAAGGTGGTCGACTCTATGGGATGCGAACTTCTATCCTTCCTTGACTGTTACTCTAGTTATCACCAGATTACTCTAAACAACGAAGACTAGATCAATACCTCTTTCATTACTCCTTTCGACACATGTTGTTATACAAGTATGTCTTTTGGACTCAAAAATACAGGAGCAACGTAACAGCGCGCCATTCAACAATGCCTTAGCAATGAAATATGAGATGACCTGATTGAGGCCTACGTAGACGATGTGGTCGTGAAAACTAGGGTAGCTGACACCCTAATCATAAACCTTGAGTAGACTTTTCAGGCTCTTAATTAGTACCAATGGAAGCTCAACCCAAAAAAGTGCATCTTCGACATCCCCCTGGTATCTTACTCAGTAATATCGTTAGTCGTGATGGCATACGCCCCAACCCATCCAAAGTAAAATCAGTACTAGACATGCAGCCCCCAAAGAACATCAAGGGCATACATAAGCTCACCGGCTACATGGTTGCCCTCAGCCGTTTCATGTCCCGACTAGGGGAAAAGGGCCTCCCCTTTTTCAAACTATTTAAAGCATCTAACAAATTCATCTAGACTGAGGAGGCTGACCATGCATTTATGCAGTTGAAGGTTTTCCTAACTTCCCCTCTAGTTCTTATTGCCCCTCAACCAAATGAGGACCTCTTCCTATACATCGTGGCAACCGATCGCATTGTATCGATGGTCCTCGTGGTTGAGCATGAGGAGCCCAACCATGCCTATAAGGTTTAGCGACTAGTCTACTTTATAAGTGAAGTACTTAATGAATCCAAGACTAGATACCCTCAAATACAGAAGTTGATTTACAACATCCTAACCACCTCACAAAAACTAAGGCATTACTTCGACGAGCATCACATTGTCGTGATAACAAATTTCTCGTTGGGTGATATTCTGCGCAATAAAGACGTAAATGGCCAGATCGTAAAGTGGGTGATGGAATTATGCCCCCTTTCACTGGAGTTCCATAGTCGAACCACCATCAAATCCCAGGCACTCGTCAATTTCTTTATAGAGTGGGCTGACCTAAATGCACCACCTACCTATGAAATTGTCGAGTATTGGCAAATGTATTTTGATGGTTTGCTCAACATTGATGGTGTTGAACCTGGTATTTTCTTCGTGTCTCCAAACAAGAACAAACTCTGCTACATCCTTAGGCTCCACTTCCCTACATCCAACAACGTTGCCGAATACGAAGCTTGCCTACATGGCATGCGACTAGCATTCAAGCTCGGCATAAAGCGCCTGCACATGTATGGAGATTTGGCTTTGGTCATCAACCAGCTCAACATGGATTGGGACACGACCCATGAGAAGATGGATGCATACTACAAGGAAATCCGGAAGATAGAGAGGAAATTTTACAGCATTGAATATAGACATGTGGTCCAGGAGAAAAATCAAGCAGCCGATACGCTATCAAAGTTAGGATCATCCTGAGCTGAAGTCCCACATGGTGTTTTGTGCAAGACCTTGTCAACCCAAGCATTCAGGAGGAAGAAAATGGCATGAGCGAGAAGCCTCTAGACCAGTCACTAGTAGCCTTATCTACTCAAGAAACCCTCCCAACCACACCTTCCGAGGATTGGCGAGTCCCTTTCATTAGGTACCTGACCGACGACAATGGCTGTTTAGATAAGATGGAAAACGAGTGTCTCCTACGTCGCAGGAAACACTACCTACTAGTTGACGGGTGACTCATGCGCAAAAACACAAAAGAGGAAATACTCATGAAATGCATATCCTATAATGACGACATCAAACTCCTCAGCGAAATACATGCTGGCACATGCGGCAATCATGCAGCTTCTTGAACGCTGGTCGAAAGGCTTTCCGAGTAGGTTTTTATTGGCTGTCAGCTGTAGCCGACGCTAAAAAACTGGTACGACATTGTGAGGGTTGCTAGTTTTTTGCTAAACATGTCCATGTACCCACTCACAAAATACAGACCATACCAGCTTCATGGCCACTAGCATGCTAGGGACTAGACATGATAGGACCTTTCAAACCTGCCCCAGACAACTTCAAGTGTGTCTTTGTTCTCATCAACAAGTTCTCCGAGTGGATCGATTATATTCCCCTAACAAAAGATTCTTCAAAAAACGTGGTAGAATTCCTCAACCAGATTATACACCACTACGGCATCCCGAATAGCATCATCACTGACTTGGGGACTCAGTTCACCGGCACTACCTTCTGGGACTTCTGTGATGACAGAGGCATAGTTGTAAAGTATGTGTCGGTCGCCACATCCTAGAGCTAATGGGCAGGTCGAGAGAGCCAATGGCATGATTCTGGACACACTGAAGAAAATATTATACAAATAAAATGACAAAGCCCTAGGAAGGTGGATTAAGGAGATGCCAGTAGTGGTCTGGTGTCTAAGAACACAACCTAGTCACAACACGGGTGTATCACCACACTTCATGGTATATGGGGCCAAAGCCGTACTCAGCGTAAGATCACCAAGAGTTGAACACTTCGATTAGCATAATGCGATGACTTCAGGGAACTCAAAATCAACTTCATAGAGGAGCGACGACTTGATTCCTATTTATGAACAACAAGGTATCTTGATGTCTTGCGTCGGTACTATAACCACAATGTTAGAGAATGTTTCTTTGTGGTCGGTGATCTAGTCTTAAAGTGGAAAACAAGTCAAGATGGTATGCACAAGCTGTTAACACCGTGGGAAGGCCCTTTCGTTGTAACAGAAGTTACACGTCCAACTTCATATAGACTCACGTATCTAGATGGCAAGAAGCTGCCAAACTCTTGGCACATTGACAACCTCCGGTGTTTCTACCCCTAGGAACAAAAGCTATGTAACTTGATTTTTCATGTTTACTTTTTAGTTAATAATAATTGCTTTTTTGGTCATGCTCGTGACCTCATCCATAATCCTCGTCAATTGTGTTGCTCTACGGACAGGTTAAATTCTTTTTCATGATCAAAGTCAAAGACCTTAGTATTGGCCTGCTCTATGTATGGACAGGCGTAACACCTGATACTCTAAGGACTCAGCTTGTGTTAATGATTCACACACAACTAAAGAAGAGTGGTCGAACACTATCACTTAGTTATACCTTAACATGATGCATAAAGATGATAGTGCTTATCTCATGATTAATCATCAACTTTATTAAAAACTTTACTACAAGCCAACAAAGTTTACCATAAAGCAATTTCGACCCATTATAGTCTATAGCTACACACTAGTCGGTGGTCGCTACTCGGGCTACCCGGCTTCTTCACGCCTTGCTCCAGCACTGTGTACCTCTGGTGCCACTAAGGAAGTTTGGACCACCGGCGCCTGCTGGTCAAGACCGTAGGCATTGATCATCCCTCTCTGATCGATGAGGGCTCCGACCACAACAAAGATGACCCCTCCAATCTAGTTCATGGGAGCCGATGACCCGCACAGGTTGTTATCGCCGATCACTGTTGCCACCAGATCAAGGAGACCAATGCGAAGGTCATCCGCTTCTTTTGGACCAACCTCTTTGGGGTAGCCCCTCTCCAGTCGAGCAAGGTCCACTAGCAGGTAGTGGGCACACACCATGCTTAGCACATGGGCACCCACGTACTCTCTAGCTTCCTTCACAAATTGTTAGAGCTAGCCCCAAGCACGCTGACATTTCTCAATCAACCCAATCACTTGTGCACGAGGTTCATTATCTAGTAGCTCAGAGCTGATAAGCTCGAGCACTAGGGCGATGCCATTCGTGACCTAGGCACATCTTCTCTTCTAGAGATCCTGCTCCTTTATCAATTCTTCAAGATGTTTCTTTGTGTTTACCTTTAGTACTGCACATATATACGTCAAACATTAGTGGCCGATCACTAGTATCCTAACAACCCTTGATAATATGATGGTACTTACTAGTCAACTCCTGATTTATGGTCTTGAGCTCATGGGCCATCTTCCTAGAGCTCTCTTCCATCCGAGCATGGTCCCAGGCACGTTGGTCTCTTTCTTCACATATCTGGACCACCTCTTCTGCCAGGGCTAAAAGCAAAACCAACAAACATGCTCACAATACATACCATGAAATTTATGTCTATGATCTAAATCTCTTACCTGATCGTTCTCTCTCTTTCTCTATCAGTTGCTGTGAAATTCTGTGTTGCTACTCATTCTGTGCATCCTTTTCCTTCTTGGTTCTTTCTGGCTCTGACCGTAGTCGGTCTACTTCAGCTATCAATGACTTATTTTCGGCTACTATGCCTTCAATCTGGTTGAAGCACCATTTTCGGTACTTCATCGTCTTCATGATGTCATGCATAAACGAACATACACTAGACATGTTTTTCTGATTCACCCAACCACTAATATATAATGATCATTTTAGTTTTGTAGGACTCACCTTGACTTCACTGACAAGATGTTTGGCGGCACGCTCCACCCTATCTGCCTCTTTGACTTCGGCGATCTCCTCATGACCAGCCCAATGGTCTCTATGACGACATCATACATAAATATGTTGACAGCCATCTCGCGGACGCCCTTCGATCTATTCCACTTAGTCGTAAGAGTCCGATGAAGGGACAGTTGCGTGGGCACCACTCACTCCCATGGTTAAAGGAGCCATTGGCCCTTTCCCCTGATCAGGGACTTCAGGAGTTGCTGATGGCCTCGTAGATGGAGCCAGTGGGGGCTCGTTGACTGATGCCCCTGCTCGGCCGATGTATGATCTTCTAGTGGGGGATTGAATCTATGTTGACTTGCCTCCACTCTGCTTGCGAATGCACCAGCCTCTTCCAGAGCTAGTTGCTAAGCGACCTGCTTAGTAGGTTCCGGTGCTTCGCCACCGCCCACCTAATCTGGATTCACATCGGACGCGGCACTACCACAATATACAACATTAAAATTAATTTGTATGCTAATGACTTCAGGAGAGTTTTGTTCTCAAGATACTTATAGGATAGAAGCCTGGTGCAAGGTCAAGAACACTCTACGCTTGGCATGCTCTAGAGCCACATTAGCCTGTGACTACTCGGGAGCTACCTGGTCAGCGACCTGAGTCGAGGTCACGGTCGTGGTCAGCGGCATTGGGGGCAGTGCTTCTGACAGCGCTGCGTCTGTGGGGTGCCTTCGCGATCGAGGGACCAGGTCGAGTGTGCTACTTTGTTTTCTTCATCGTCGTCTATCAGCTGCAGCACTCGATGACACTTCGGTGCCGGGTCCTCTGCTCAGGACTCGGCAATGTTTGACGATCCACCCACCTAATTTGGGGCTGCTCGGTCGTCTGTTTCTAGCACGGGTGCCCTCTACACGTTGTTGTGGTCATCGTCGCTGCTAGAGTATATGTAGCACCGTGCTACATTCTCAATCGGCGGATCTATGCCTCTCCCGCCCATACCAGCGCCAAGGAGACATAAGTCACTGACCTATCAAGATCACTGACCTGCTGAACATGCATCATGAGTTAGTTGTTTTCAGCTATTATTATCAAATACAAATTGAAGTTACACATAGTTACCTTTGGTGGTGGTTGGGCTAGCTTGTATGCATGCTTGAGGTTGCTGCTCAAAGTGTAGCCCGCGTCTGATAGATGGAAGAGCTCGTTGATTCAACGATGGACCTCTGTCCTCTCAAGTCTCTCATTCTTCATCTTGGTCATGTCGGCACTCCCTTGGTACTCATACTCAAAGTGAATCCTCCTCTGACACGGTTGTACCCTTCTGCTAATGAAGCTCCCGACCACCGCTGGTCCATCAAGACAGTTCCATGGGATCAGGTTCATCAGCTCCTCGATCTACCCATCATACTCTGGTCTGTCGGTCCAGCTGACTCTCTTTTCCGACGGGTACCCGACATCACAGAAGGTGGCGGTATTGGGCTCTTCAGGGATGTAGAACAACCTCTTGTACCATTCTGATAAGGAGGTGTTCCAGGGGTAGCTATGATAGCGAGCTTTCATTCCATCTTGAAGATTGAGGTATACTCCACCTGCAATCTTCGATCCCCCATGGGCCCCCTTTTTCCTCAGACAAAAGAGATAGCGAAATAGATCAAATTGTGGTTCAATTCCTACAAAAGCTTCATATAGATGGATAAAGGTAGCAACAAGGAGGATTGAGTTGGGATGCAGGTTGCAAATCCCAATCTCATAATATAAAAGCAGGCCTTGAAGAAACAGATGAACTAGGACCCTGAAACCCCTCTTAAAAAAAATCCTCGAATACAACTATCTCACCGGGTCTCGGGTCAAGGAAGCTTTCTCCCATGGGTGTTCTCCATCCTCCCAGTTCTTGGTTGTCCAGTACTCCTAGTGTTACAAATTTGTTGATGGGTTGCATGGTGGATTTGGATTTCCACCACTCCCTGGCCATCATTTCTGATCTCTTCTTCGCGTCATCTCTGGCCATTTGGGTTCGTGTGGTGCTTTCTGGATCTCGTTCGGATGGTTGAAGGACTGAGGAAGATGATGGTGCGTTAGATGTGAAATGGAAACTGCCTTGGTGAAGAATGGTTGCTGCTCCTCGTATGGCTATTTATTGTGCAGGTGCCGCCTTCTCCACTCCCTGAAAATCTAGGGGACCATGCGCCATTAATGCCGAGAGTGTCATTTTAGTTTCCAATATTGTCCAAATAAATCTGCAAGCAGTTTTCCCCTTCATTGGTTCTGGTGGGCCTAGTCTGTTTTGGTTCTTATGCGGAAAGCCCATTGCGTCTCTGTGGGCTCACCTTTTTATGCATTACAGTACATTTGATTTTTATGCATTACAGTACAAAAGGTTAAAAGCAGATAGACTAATGCTTGAAGTTGGAATAAAGTGACATCACTAACATGCTGACAAGATAAAGAATTATGATTCTACAAGATAAAGGAGGGGTTGGTGCTCAGGGATGGCCTGACCACCGAGCACATTTACTTCCAAGCAATGCTCGAGGACTTGTTGTCCATTCCCTACGCTATGCTCGGGGATTGCTCCAATCACTGAGCACGTTTACGATCTCAACCATGCTCGGGGACTCGTCAATTACTCCCTATGCTGTGCTCGGAGATTGCTTCGATCACTCTCCGACCACAGCTTGGGGACTGTTGTTCTCAGTTACATATGAATTAGACTCGTATACAACTGAGGGGCAATTTTAATTTTTTGGACATTGCTACAAGGCTCATACTTTACCTTCCAGCAAGCTTGGGGACTACATCGGTACGATGCATCTGGCGATGCATCTCAGTATCAAAGTTTTTACGAGGATTTTTTTTTCTTTTTTAGACCCTGACAGCACGTGTTTCCACCACCTACTACCAGGCTCAGGGACTAAGTGGGCACATTTCACCTTACAATGAATATGCTCGTCTTTTTTCAAATCATACACTTTTTAGAAAAGTAAAGTGGACACACTTCATCAGGAAAGAAATCTTTTTTCTTAAGAGCACCATGTATTATTTGGACAACTTGCTTCTTCGGCATCAATGATGGTCGAATATCTTCTGAACTGGCTGAAATACTATCATAACTACTCAGGCAACTTTTCTGCTAGTCGGAGATGTCAAGTCTCATTAATCGAAGAAGCTCGAGATGGCGTGTTGCATCACAATACATAGAGCTCGGGGACTAGCTGTGGGGGTATAAACCCCTATACCCATACAGTTAGGTTTGGGCTAAATTGCATGAAGGGGGACTAGCTGAAGGGGTACCTCGCTTTTTTGTTGCACGTTCCTAAGTCGAGACCATTTTCCTTGTTCCAAAGCACATCAGTTGGTTGGGCATCTTGATCCTTTTCATCAAGGATTACAAGACCCTTTCCTTAGCATTGTCAGTGGTAGGAGAAACCTACTCAACCTATTCCCTAGCATCAAAAACATTTTTACCACCAATGGGTTGTTTGTCCTCTGTTCCATCATTGGGATTCCAATGATCTTTCTTATATTAGTTAGTGGTGTCACCAAACATCACCTTTACGATACTAGAAGCAACAAAAAAACATTATATTATAATAGAAAAAGGTCCATGTTGATCACCCCCTTTTATTGTTCCAACCCTTTTATGTTTGCTTCCTTATTAAATTTCATCATGCAGTCAATCACCCCTCAACTTGTCTCACTTCTTCTATAGTTATCTTTTGCTCAATGTGATTCCCTGAAAGAATCTATATGATACCTCGGCAAAGCCCATAGTGTTCAAATGAGTGTCCGACCGATTCCCTTTTTTCCTAACTTATTCAGTGAGCAACTCTGCAAAAAAGCATGGTGTGCTCATCATTTCAATCCCTTGAATCGCCCTCACCATGATTTCCCCACAACAGTTTTTAAATTCCAGTTCACATATATTTTCATATAATGATACCAGGAAACAATCCTATAGTATTGTGGACCTCTAATTCATATACTTGACATTACACTCCATAATTAACTAAAGCTATAACAATGAAATTGGAATAGAAATTAATACATCATCATTTTTTCCTCTTGCTAGGTGATGGAGCACATTTCTTCACTTATGTCACTAATGGACCGTTTTGATGCATGCACTTAGGAAGGCCATCTAGGGGCGCCTACTGCTAAGGCTGGGGCAGCTAGGGCTAGCCTTGGCCAGCTGACTTGTTGTAGGTGCAGTTGGAGCACTTTTGGTTGTCCCTACCTAGCCATTAAGAACAACAAAGAAGGCTAGGGTGGCTAGGGCAAAGGTTATGGCTGACCCTGGGCACTTATTAGGAGTGGGTGTAGGCATGGTCATGGCCATGCGAAGGGCGTAGGATCTATAGGGCCACTTTAGTCGTTGGCCAACGGTTGCGCTACCCTAGTAGTTCCTTTTTCAAGCAGAAATTGATGAAGAAAGGGGTGGGTGAAAGGTCCTAAAATAACTAGAGAGGGTTGAATAGCCTAATAGAAATTCTACAAACTCACTAGAGCAAGTAGTTAATAAATAATAAAAGCAAAGCTATTTGCTCTAGCTCTAATTGAGGGATTGGAAGCCACCTATCCAAACAATTCGAGTTAGTAAGGTCACTAGCCACACAAGAGTTATGTCATTACAAACTACACTAGTGAACTAAGCTACACAAGGTAAAGCTACCAACTAAACCTAATTACACTACTTTGCAGGAATATAAATAGAGAGGATGTGATCTTTATACCGTTGTGTAGGGCGAAAGGATCAAGATGACCAAGAGAGGGATGAATTGGACTAATTCTAAAATTTAATGCGGTAACTAAAACCTACTAACCCATTTCACCCCTTAGTGCTTAAGTGTGTTTCCTAGTAATTCTATCGGGATAAAAGTTTTACACCCTAGGTTCCAGTCCTATACTAGCATGATAATTCTAGGAATGTAAAGACAAGAGTTTTGAATAAATGCTCAAAGTAAAGAGGATAGGAATGCCATGATGTTTCCCGAGATATCGAAAAGTCGCCACTCCTCACTAGTCCTCGTTGGAGTACCTACACAAGGGTGTAGCTCCCTCTTGATCCATGCAAGGATCAAGTGTTCTCTATGGGCTGATTCTTCATCGCTCTGACATGGTGAATCACTCAAAACTGCTCACAAGATGAGTTGAGTCATCCACAAGCTCTGCCAGATGATCGCCAAGCTCTGAATCACCACCAAACCGTCTAGTTGATGGCGATCACCAAGAGTAACAAGCACAAACTCTCACTTGACCACAACAAGCCTAATGAGAAAGATGGATGCACACTTGCTACTCCCTATGCACTAATGACGTCCTCAATCTGGAATTATCAAATCATAAATACCTCACTAGGCTCTTGCACTCCCTTGCTCTCAAATGGTTGGCAAGAGATATGCTATGGACGGGTAGGAGTTGTATTTATAGGACAAGTCCTCAAATCTAAGGGTTACCCTCCAACTCAGCACCTGTCAGGGTCATCAAATGCGCCAACGACAGACGTCGAACGCGTCTGACGCGTTCAAAACCTATGCTGAAGCGAGTAGCCGTAAAGGGCTGCATCGAACTTTGTCCAGTGTCTGATGCCTACCCATTAGACGCGTCCGAAGCCCCTTGGAGAATTCTGAGACCTTGCATAGCCTACGACACTATACTCAGCATCCGACACATTGCTCATCTAAACTTTAGAACTAAAGTCTTCAAACAGATGGTTTAAAGCTTACTTTGTTTTAGCCCATCTCACATTAGAGCTGTAGATCTCAGAGCTGAGCTAAAAGTGCTCTAAAGTTTTTAGAGCTCTAAAATTTATAAGAACATCCCAAGCATACTCACAATTTTATGGGTTGGATTCCAAGGATTTATCATTGGGGATGAGATCACTGAATTTCTATTGGTCCATTTGCTTAATCAATGGATTGCATCGTAAGGTTCCAGGAAGACTTCAAATACGCACGAGACTCGTTCGCATGCATATCCAGCTGGACGAGGAACCATTGCCCGATTACTTTCGACATTTTACTCAGGTCAAAGCTAGCACAAGCACCATATCCTTTCCAAGTTTCAGTATCGGCAGCCTCCCATTTTAAAACCCAGGAGTCGTTACATCCGTGGACATATAGAAAATCTGGTTATTAGGCTTAGGAAGGAAGTAATAACTAACACAGTACTGGATGCTAGCTTTCCGATGCTTTATCTAGAAGCTACATCCCTTAAACCAATATAAACACCATGGCAAAAGGAATACACGATACATTTTCAAACCCTTGTTTTTGTGAAAGAATGAACAACAATTTAACCAAACATCTTCAGCATTACATCTGGAAAATGAGAAATTTCAGATTTATTTAGGCCTTGTTTAGTTCCGAAAAGTGAAAAGATTTCGGTACTGTAGCATTTTCGTTTGTTTGTGACAAATATTATCCAATCATGGACTAACTAGGATCAAAAGATTTGTCTCGTGATTTACAGCTAAACTGTGTAATTAGTTTTTGTTTTCGTCTATATTTAATGTTTCATG
>Ga0182004_10001451_pt1 | contig 17364 bp, 9 predicted proteins | sample Sormic07211540_1_FD_120479 | JGI IMG/M metagenome (GOLD analysis project Ga0182004, IMG submission 120479) | Endophyte microbial communities from Sorghum bicolor roots, Mead, Nebraska, USA - 072115-40_1 MetaG | ecosystem: Host-associated > Plants > Roots > Unclassified | place: USA: Nebraska...
CTCATACGAGCTAACGAGCTGCTCGCGAGCTAGCTCGAGCTGGCTCGTTATAAAACGAGCTAGCTCATTATAAAACAAGCTGGCTTGTTAAGAAACGAGTCGAGCTCGAGCCGAGCCATTAACAAGCGAGTCGAGCGAGCTACCGAGTTTCGAGTTTTTCGTCCAGGCTTAATTAACCGTGACAAATGCATTGGGTCTCCCACAGTTGTCCAGCAAGCCAAATCCTCAGCCGACCACTGATACTTTGACTGACATTGAATAAATTTAACAACATGTGGGTCCTCTATGTCATGCTCACTGTTTTCAGAAACAATATGTCATAATGCAGTCAAAGACCATCTTTTAGCTCTAGTTTGGGCGTTTGGCTATGGCTAGTAACACAACTTTGGCTTGGTCACAAACCAAACACTACTTTGTAGCCCCCCATTTGGCCGATGGCCAATATTTGGTTAGGCATGTTGACCTCTGAAACCCCAAATAAGACTCTTTGGGCAGAGCACTATTGTGAATTGTGATGTGTATGCAAGAATATGTAGCATTTTCCAGATCAAATTTGGACTGATCACACGCAGAGAACCACTAGATATGCTATGAGAAGTACTTCGAGTACGTTCCTGTCAATTTTGTGGTCAAAACTAAAACTTTTGCTCAGTAAAAATTTATTTGTAGAGGGTATTTTTATTTAAAGTGAGGTCTAAACAGAAAAAAAAAACAGTTACCTCAATTATGTCTTCTACAAAATATTTGTACCGTTTCACCTCACATTTTTTTCATTGAGATTCCTAACTCTATAAATCTATGTCAAAAGCAGTAGGATGGCATATATGTTGTATGTAAAATATTTGCTAAGGTCGCTCAAGAAAATCACACTAGCTGTAAAAGAAAAATCCACATACAAGATCAAAGTGGTCTATTAACATTAAGGTGAAGAAAGGGCAAGCACTTCTGAACAGGTCAGATCCATTCCCTTGGATTTATGCACGTGTCAAGAAGTTTCCACTCTTCACTCCCTACTTCTGGTTTCTGTAAACAAATAGCATATTAGAAACTTGCCCAAATTTAAGGCACAACAGAATGGAAATGGTAAAAAAAAAATATAACAACTTCCTCCATTCAAATGATTCGCCATAATACAGTATAATTAAATACTAAATTGCAACTGCGTATTTCGAAACTATCCATTCTTTCATCAATATTCTACAGCCTTAGAACAGCAAGAACCAAATTCAAACCAGAACATGTGTTTCAGAACGATCAAAAAATTACTTTGTTTCATTGTTCTAGTGCCTTAGAACAGCAAGAACCAGACATCTTAGCAATTGTGGGTGAGTAAGATAGCTTCTCAGCTTACATGATCATACTCCCACCGTGCGGTAAGAGGAAGAGAAACAAGGATACTCTCAATCCGCCCCCCAGTCTTCAGCCCAAATGTGGTTCCTCGATCATAAACCTTCATGAAAAGCAAGTGTAAGAGGCACAGAAGAGTTGAAAACACCAAGAATAAAATCCTCTGAATGTAAAGGCACTCACAAGGTTAAATTCCACATAGCGACCTCTACGTAGCTGTTGCCATGCTTTGTGCTCCTCAGTAAACAGAGTGTCTTTGCGACGTTCTATGATGGGTATATATGCAGGAAGAACTGAGTCTGCGCAATCTGCAGAGATGAAAGAAAGGCAACTCAACAGACGCAATAGAAGTGATGATTGCCATGCACTCAAGTGATGAATTTAAATCAAGATCCCCTTTAATCAACAATACTACAAGAGATGGTATGAGTTATGACACCTGTGGCAAAGCGAAGAAGTGTTTCTTGATCATAGTCATTAAGATCGTCAAAAAATATTCCTCCCACCCCACGTCGCTCACCACGATGCTGCAGTCAAAGACAAATAATCATCTCCATGACTTGTTCTGGCGAATAGATATACATGACAACGATTGGCCAATGTTCAATAAGAAGACCAAGCATAATAGCATTTTTTTCAGATGACTGAATCAAATCAACCATGAGATCTGCCATGTGTTAAAAAAGTGAAAAAAAAAACACAAGAATCAGTAGCATCAAATAAACAGCTGGACAAACTAACCTTGATATAAAAATAGTCATCACACCACTTTTTGAATCTAGGGTAAAAGCTAGGATCATAGCTATCACACACTTGTTTCTGAACCTGAAAGGATCCAATAAAGCACAAGTGAGTTATGCACCAAACATACAGCAACTTAACAAACGTCAACACAACTTTGCACAAGCTGATTTTGGCCAAATTAAAGCATAGACATAGCTGGATCTATATTTATGTTCTAAACAAGTGGAGAAGAAGGTCTTGACATACAGAATGGAAGTGCTTGATATCCTCTTCAATGATATACGAAGGCGTCAGGTCAGTACCACCTCCAAACCACCACTGCCTAGGTGCACCAGGAGCATCTGCAAAGAATGGTGCATCATCCACAATAGTATACGATATTGCGCTTAAGTTCAGGAAATGTAACAATTTGGTTCATTCCAATTGTCATCACATGTAGTACCTTTAGGTGCCTCTGTTTCGAAATACCGGTAGTTGAAATGCATTGTTGGAGCAAACGGGTTTACTGGATGGATGACCTGACAAGCAAAACAAGAACCTAGTACTGAATTCCAAAAGACAAATCGCACATTTGTTTTCTCCAAATTTTTCCAAAGTATAAGAAATTTTCTTAACTTGGATGGTGCTGTACTGAATTTCTGAACATTTCAAAGATAACATGGGTGACACGGCAAATTGCTGGAAAACGCAAGCTTTGAACACCGCTATCGGTTTGAGATAATGCTGCGAGCAGGAATCTTACTTACCGAGCTGATACCAGCCGCAAAGAAGGGCACTGGCCCCGCCTTGTCCCCTCCAGCCGCCGCCGCCGCGGCGGCTTCAGGTCTCGCCGCGCGGTATGCCTCTGGAGGCATAACTCCATAGACCACAGAGACATTCACTGCAGCTTTCTCGAACACACGGCCGCCCTGGAGGACACGGCTAATACCGCCGCCGCCGCCAGGACGTGTCCAAGCGTCCTCCCGAAATAGCGCGCCTCCGCCGCCGCCGTTGCTTGTGCCGCTGCCCTCGACCGCCTCGAGCTCCGCGCAGACATCCGCCTGCACGCGCCGGATCATGCGCTCGAACCTAGCGCGCGCTGACTCAGGGGACGCCCCCTCCTCACCCCGGAGGAAGGTTGCCGGCGCCGCAGGCTCCGACGTTCCCCCCTCCATGAAAGCGGTACCGAGGAGAGTTATCTATTCCAGGATTTATTCTTATCCAGTCATCATCAACATTAAAACAGGACATTATATTTCTTACAGTAAAGAGCAACTACAGCCCAAATCTCTAAATTAAGCCCTTAAATTTTTATTTACATGCTATGATAAAAAAAAGTAGAGGCTCAAATTAAGACCCAATTCCAACCCACACCTCCTAAACAAGTAGGATAGGGGTTCTTAGATGTGAGGGACTGAAACTAAATATAATTTAGGAGGGCATAGAAAATGGAAGCCTAAGTAGGAGGTGGGTTAGAGTTGATTTTTTTTTATCAAATCCCTATATTTACAATAGGGACTTGTTTAGAAGGTGGGTTGATACCAGAACGAATAATTAAATTGAACTAAATCACTACACAAGGGTAGTTCATTTTATTTTAGAGTTAAAACAAATGAACTTGCATAAGCAAAGCTGTGATTCTGAAACACCAACCTACAGCAAGTCATATAAACAGTAGTTAATACATTGAGCCTGTTCGCTGTTTTAAAAAGTCATGATTAAAAATATTATTCGCTAATAGAAACAGTAAGGCTTATAAGACAAGCGTAGATCACCATATAACTGTTTTTTAATCCTCAAAGATTTTATTAAGTTGAAGATGTTTGAGGATTGTATTAAGCACATGGCCCATGTGAAGATCACCATTAGAGTAAGTATAATAGTAAACTATAGTTGATTAAATGCTAAAGTGAAAGAGAGAGAGGAGAAGTAGACTGGTTGAGCCACACCAACTAAAAACGTTGTGTTACAAAATATCTCAACTGAAGTGATCTCATCCGATTCCTCGAATTAGGCCTTGTTTAGATCCAAAAACTTTTTGGATTTTGACACTGTCGTTTTTATTTGACAAACATTGTCCAATTATGAAGTAACTAGGCTTAAAAACTTCGTCTCGTGATTTACAGATAAACTGTACAATTAGTTATTTTTTTATCTATATTTAATATTCTATATATGTGGCGTAAGATTCGATGTAATGGAGAATTTCATAAAGTTTTGGGTTTTCTTCGATCCTATCTCCATGACCTCAACGACTCCGTACGTGTGATTGTGTGAAGACTTCCTGTGAAGACCGCGAGTTTCCTCCACGACCTGAAGGTGGCTCGTGGTTGTCTGCGCGGGGAGAGTTTCCCTTCCCTGATTTTGATTTTGTGTATATATATCCTTATGATCAATGAAATATACAACCGAGTTCATTTTACATTTGCTCTCTTTGTTCCTCACAATTACACACAATATATTGTAACAAAGATAAGTGAGTCATATATTAATAGTAAAGAGCTAACTATTATATAGGTAGACTAAATAAAGGCTATAAAAAATCTTACAGCTAGCAAGTCAGCTGTATTATTAGCTTTGCTTCTAGTCCCTAGTATATGTGGAGAACAAATGCGGTCTAATCAATCATTCAAACAGAACAAGCAACTAAGATCTTGTTTAGATACGAAAAGTTTTTAGATTTTGACACTATAGCACTTTCGTTTTTATTTGACAAACATTGTCTAATTATGAAGTAACTAGACTTAAAAGATTCATCTCGCGATTTACAAACAAACTGTGCAATTAGTTTTTGTTTTCGTCTATATTTAATACAACATGCATGTGCCGGAAGATTCGATGTGACGAAAAATCTTGAAAAGTTTTTGGGGTGAACTAAACAAGGCCTAAATCAGATTGACAGATATTAAATATTTCAGGTATATACTTGAAGATATCAACTCGCCCAAGTGTTCCTTCACCCTTTACAGAACCTGATACTTGATTAAACTAGATGGAAGCAGGACTGATTGCCAGAGCAGAGCTCAAACCGTCAAATATCAACAACTGCTTCGCTTTTTCTTTTTTCTTTTTTTTTATCTGAAACAAGTCAGATCAAGTATACGGGGATGAAGGTGCTTGCTTAAACTAGATGCTCCTAATCATGGTCTGGCAACCTCTTGTAGAAATACTATTAGTTTCGCTGCTTCTAGGGTGCACCTTGCAATCTTATCTAGCTTCTGTGAACTGTTTGAATTTGTCTATACCACTATTTTTATTGTTTCTATTTGAAGTTTCTGCTTCAGTTTCAAAGAAGCCAATTGACAAGATCATATGTCTGTACATTAGCACCACAAAGCCAATAATGGTGGTCAATTGCCAGATTGAACACTGGAATGGATCCAAGAGAAACAAGGACGAGCATCGATCATTTACAAAATGAGGCCAATTGCCATCAACATCCCCTTACATAGTGCAGGTTGCTGAACCGTGCAAGTGGTAAAGCCCAAGAAGTACACAAATTAGCCATTGGTAGATACTGGGTTATGTAAACAATTATACATCAGCTAACTTTCTGCCACCCAAAAGGTTCAACACACCCAGCAATTTCCAGATGTGAGCTTGTCCAAGGCACCCACCTCCATAACTGAGTAAAGGTGGAAAAAAAGGAAACCTGTTAACATCATAACAGTCATTCATCATTCTGTAAATTGTGCAATATTCACTAATACAAAGTAGTCAGAAGTCAAACAAGGAGAGTCACTTACAATGGAAGTACAGTGTAGTTATAAAAAACACCTCTTTTGGTTCAATTGTGGACTTCTCAAATTATGAATAGGCAGTCATTGTGCCAAGTTATTAGTGTTTCCAACAACAGCTAAGGCAATATGCCTTCCGATAAAAACTAAACAAACCAGCTATCTTGCTAAAATTACAGGAAAAAGTAACTTTTTACAAAAGAGAAAGGACAGAAATAAACCTGTGTAAAAGGTGGAGCACAGAGTTCAGAAATGAAATTGTGTAAAAGGTGGATCACAGAGTTCAAATACCGATGAAATGTATCTGGAAAGGAAAGAGGCAATGGGTAGGAAGAATCTGATTGTACAGTAAATAAATCGACAAGTTTCAAAGAGTCAACAGACCATCTAGAGCTCAGTTCATGCACTGTTTACATTCCTATTAGGCATTGATCAAATAGCTTGGACAAAAGGAATCCATCCACCCAAAATATATTGTTTTTTGTTCTAGAAAAAAATATATTGGTTTTGTAATGTGTTTATTTTGAGAGATCAAGATAATCTCACTAAAGTAGCATAGCATTTTCACAGTTGATGGTGGTGAGATTATATGCATTGAAGTTTGTTGATCAAAAGCTAAAAGTCCAAACCCAATGTGGAAATGGGAGAATTTGACAAACAATAGAAAGCATAAAACACTCATTCAACCATTTCAAACAATGAAGGTCAAATTTTACCTGTGCTCCAATCACCACGTTACAAGCTACTAGTTTCATCAATCCTCATTTTCATAGTAAGAACTTGCTCTAATTATGTAGACCTGCTCCATTACCACAACAGAAATTGCTTGGTCAGCATTACAATACTATACAATTAGATCTTAAGAAAGATAGATGGTACTGGAACAACATGTCACTCACCTTGAACTTAGTCCTCTCAATCAGCTGGAAGACCAAGCAATCTCCATCAACCAGCTTGTGCTGGATGGCGAACCCTCTCCATCCACCGCTGAGGCCCTTCTTCATTGCGAGGTAGAGCGTGTTGGACTCGACATCATCCTCATCCACCAGGGTGATCGTCTCGTCGCGCTTGGGCAGGTGCTTCCGGCAGAAACCAGTCGGCAGGCCCTGCAATTTGCAAGTCCACAAAACAAGAATTTACCTCGTGGGGGATGAATAACAATCGAAAACAGCAGGACGTGCCCAACTGAAGCTTCCGCTACTTTACCAGCCAGAAGCCCCCGGTGACATGGGACTGGGTCATGGGCTTGATGAACAAGGGGAACCTGGAGTCCAGCTCTTGCTCAAGATCCTCCGCCTTAGAGATGGTGTAGCTCCTCGCCTCGTCGGTCGCGTACACCCGGTTGGCCAGATCCTTTCTTCCGTACGTCCTGCAACTCAACAACGAAGACAAACAAAACCAAACCAAAATTAATGGTCTACATACAACTCTTGCGTCCTGACTGATTGGCGAGAATGAATGCAAGAGCGTACCTCCTAATCCTCCTCGCGAAAGCAGGAACCTCCTGCACAGACACAGATCAAAGACGAAATCCCTGGATCAGTTCGTTTTCAGAGCCGCGATTTGTTCTAGGAGGAAGCAAGGGGAAAAGATGAAATCTTTCGTGATTTCGATGAGAAATAGAAACCCTTTCACACCAACCTCGCGGTACGCGGGCTTATCGGGGAGGTTGGCGACTCTGCCGGACCGCCGTAGTGGCTGCATCACGGCGTCGGCGGCGTCAAGCGGCACCCGCGCCTTCCGCTTCTTGACCTGCAGGAATTCCGATTGGGATATATAAAGTAAGAAAACAAGACATGGAACGACGCAAGAAAGAACGCGGCCATCATGGGACACCGGGACACACCGGCGAGGGCTTGGCGGCGGCGGCGGCCTCTCTGACGGCGGCGGAGAGGTGGTGGAGCTGCAGCTCCTCCAACTTCCGCTTGTTCGCCTCCACCTGCCTCCGCCGCTGCTCCTCGTACGCCGTCGCCTCCGCCATCTCCCTCCCCTCTCTCGCCTCTGTTCCCCGCTTCGGTTTCTTTGTGGTGTGGGTAGTTTCCGAAATCCGAAGGCGAACGGAATGGAGGAGCAGAGCAGCCGAGGCGGCGCAGCAGAGAAAAGGGGATGCGGGGCGCTCGGAGAGAGGCTTCGTTCTCCTATTTGCATAGACCCGGTCCATGGACTGGTTGCGTTCCAGCCCACTAGTGTAGTGGATGCGGTTGATGGGTATGGTGTATGGACCAGGTGCACGCAGGAGGTAGTAGAAGAAGAAGGGCTCCGAGATTCAAATTTTGTGCTCTGCAGACGAGGGGGTACTGTTGAGGTTTTTGAGGAAGTCCCGAAGTGGGGAGCACGGGCGGATTTAGATCCGTGGGGGCCCACCTGTCAATTTCACATTACGTGTTTGTTGATGGCCAAGCATGCATACATACATACTCCGGAGTAACACAAGTTTATTTTAGATGGCTCTTAAATCCTCTATATCACAATTGTAGCTTTCCACTTGTGTCACAAATACTTCCAACTTTAATTAACTAAGGAAATGAGAGCCTATTTACTTAAGCTTATCTGCCGAATCTGTCATCCAGTGTTTTTCTCTCATAGTAAATCAGTGATTGTAATATCTTTTCTGCTAAGGGAACAGGCTCCTCATTATTATGCTTCAATAATATAAGTTCAGCAACAAGTTATGGTAAATGCTAATACTTGGCTATAGACTAAACTTGATCAATGTGTTGTCCTCTCGAATGAAAATAGTTGCTTAGTTGGCTATATAAACGCTCTCCGTATGTTGAGTGATAGCATATTTGAAGAAAGCGATGTGAAGAATCTTTTTATTTGTTTACTTCTTGTACATAATAAAGTTCATTAGTCGTAGAATGTGTGCCATAATTTGCAAGAGAAAGCAATAGTCCTGATCCGAACATAAGGGGAAAATATTCTAAAAGTAATTAGAGTTTCTTCGATAATACTTTATCTGAACCTTGATTTGGTGAAGCCTAAAAAACTTGATTAGATCAAAAGATCTTTGCTATCATTATCGTAGGAAAAGAAAGATAGTAATGTTTTAATATTATTTTCACACGCTAGAAGAGATGTGAAAGTACATAAACATGAGGTATCTAGTTTTCAAATTATTGTAACATTTGGACAAAAAGAGTACGATATACGCCAATCAGTCAACTCATTTCCCCCCAAGCAGGCCAGCAAAACACATACTTCTTCTGTCCCTTTTTAATTGTCGCCGTTGGTGGGAGTGCCACAAGTTTGACTCGATTTGTAGAAAATACGTGCAACATTTGTATCTTCAAATAAATTTGTTAAAAAACTAGATTCAAAAACCTTTCTAATGATACTAATTATGTATTATAAATATTAATATTTTTTAATATATAAATGTCGATAGTTGTTTTTCGGGAAGCACAAGCGACAATTAAAAAGGGACGGAGGGAGTAGTTCATATGCGCGGGTATAGCCACATATAAGACAACTTGGTTAATAAACAATCTAGGTTTTGAAGCGACTTATATTGTCCAATCTCTAGCTTATTGATAAACATTTTTAGCTTATATAATCCATCTTATAGCCATGAAAATGTGAAAAATCTAGCACTTATAAATTGAATCTATACAAAGTTTCCTTTTTAATAAAAAAAAGAAACTATACGGTATATATGTGCATTGGTGGATTTAGGCCGCACAATTAAATGGGACTTGCTACTTCTCTTTGTTCAATTTGTGGGTCTATTTCTTTTCTCTTTTTTGTGTCTTTCCGTTTGCTTGACTGATAAGTCATGACTAAAAATATTGTTAGCTGATTTATTATAAGAAAAAAATATTATTGGATGTTTGATAGATTTAACAGATAATCTCAAGCGAACAAACTGAAACTTCTCTATTGTCCTCCTCTTCTTCAACCATATATATTAAAAAAAAGGTTGGAGGTGCTTTGGGGGTGAGGTGCTCCTGCCCCGCGCTGGATCTGCCTCTTTTGTATGTGATTCACTGGTAAACATTGCCACTCATGATTACGAGGCCATTCCTAAGGTGTTGATGACAATTTGTTCACCATATCTTTAGTAGAAATTCACATGCTTGGTAGGACAAGATGTGGTAGGCTCTAATGATGGCGTAGAACCAACATTCTTGAGAAAGACTATTTCATGACATCGCATTAGACCTAAATATTTTGTAGGCCAAATTGAGCTGAAAAAAGCCCAAACTTGGGTATAAATATAATGGTTTCGATAAAATTTTGTTCATCTATATGTATTTTAGAATTGATGGCCAGATGGCCAAAGTAGAAGAAATCGAACAAGTCATGCATATACATATTTTTTTTCCTCAACCGTGAATAAAAATGCTATCCCAGGCCGACATTGTTCGACACTGTTTACAACATTGTTCATATACTTGTTCAACCACGAATAAATCAATGCTCTTTTTTTCAGGGAAAAGAGGGATCTTTATTTAGCTAGCACAACGATTAGAATCATAATTCAAGAAGTCAACAACACAAGTAGACGCTTGCCTCAACCAAGTCGCACTATGGACATTCCGTCTAGGTAAATGAGCAAGTTCATGAGCAACACTATTACAATCCCTCTTGATCTTTTTAATCTTCTATTCGGGCAGCAGCTGCAAATATTCTTTAGCTTCAAGGATGGTCCAGCGGAGCACTGACCTGTCCTCTCTGCCGTCTTCTAAAGTAGCGACCAATTTGGCTGAATGAGACTCCAAAATAGTTGGTCCCGGACACCACTGTGAAGCTAGCCGTAGACCATCCACGCACGCCTATCCTTCGGCTTCATCTAACGAGGCACATCGAAGCAGGACATGCCATGCCATTAGGAGGACCTCGCCCTTGTGATTCATGATCACAACTCCAACACTGGCTTCACCAGTAGCATTCACAAAGGAGGCATCAACGTTAACTTTAATCCAACAAGCTGGAGGAACTTCCCAACTTTGGTTTATGGCCGGTGTACTGTTGAGCCGGGACTTAGCAACCCAACACTTCGCGTTGCCTTTTCCATCAAGAGACTCATGTTGACTAACCTGCAACAGTGTATCTCTATAATTAAGCAAGAAGAAGACTAATTCAGAGATGGAGGTAGACCCTGAGTTGTGTGTGGCATTATTATGTAGCGACCAGGCTCTCTATAGTATGAGAATGATTAGGTCTCCTTGCTCCCGAGTATATTTATCCAGCATCAGTAACAACCAATCAAGTCTTGTCTTCCTCAACAACATCTCATCAGGAATTGGCCAATGCTCCCGCATGGCGCATCGAGGATTTCTTGCTTGTGGGTACTCCACTGTGGCATGGTAGCTGTCCACCACAGCGTATTTGCATAACGGGCATTGCAAATCCATCTCAAGCTTCCTAATAAAATTTGTTTTCTGTGTCGGTAGTATGTCTCTTGCTAAATTTCAAGCGAAGATGCGGACTTTTTGGTGGGACGACAGTGTTCCACACCCTGCTCCATATATAGCTTACGCTCACCATCAGGTGTCGAGCTCGTCGCCGTTGCCCGTGGGCTTTCCTACAGACTTAGGCCTAAGCGATAGGCGCTGCGAACAGTGAAGATTCCTGATTTTTCATGGAACCACGCTAGGACATCCTCCGTCCGCCGCTCTAGTAATTTAATCTATGCAATAGCCTCAGCGTCCGCCAGATTAAAAAAACGTTGTAATCTTGCCATAATTCTATCCCCAATGGTCAAGCATCGTTCGGTATTATTCACGTACTGCTAAGAGCACTCTCAATGCAGAAACTATCGTGATTTCTATAGACATTAATTATAGTGCCACCTAAGTATTTTGTTGATGTGGCAAGAGAGTTATTAAAGAGAAAGAGCAAAAATCATAGAAACTGTTAGAAACTATGTCTACACAAAATTCAAGACATGAAGTGATATGATTACCTAAGAATGGAGAGAAAATAAATGTAATTGGGTAAAAAAATATTCTATAGAAACTATCCGTTGGGACCATAGTTTTTATATATAGTATCTATAAAAATTAATACGTATAGAAACTACATGTAGTTTCTAGCATTGGGAGTGCCCTAATGCTCTGTTTTCTATCTTATATAAAAAAATACATTGTTTTCTATGTTGTTTGTAACACTATTTATCGGTTTTTTTACTATTCACCTCCCTTTTTAGGCCTTGTTCAGATGCCGAAATGAAAAGTTTTTTTTTTTTGCTAATGTAGCACTTTCGTTTGTTTGTGGTAAATATTATTCAATTATGGACTAACTAGATTTAAAAGATTCATCATACGATTTAGACAAACAATGTAATTAGTTTTTGTTTTTTATTTTTCGGTGAACTAAACAAAGTCACTATTCTCCCGATGCTGTTTGTGCTCCTTTCCGTCGCCCGTGCAGCGGAGCGCGCGCTATCGAGCTAGCACTATATAACCAAACCTCGCGCTCCGAGTTCCAAACTGTGAGTGAAGTGGCCACGATCCAAGCTCAGATATAAAATATAGTATGATTCTTTCTAAGAAGCCCTTATTTCTCCCTCTAATAAAAGACAGTTTTGTTTTAAGTTGCATCTACTAGGTTATAGTACAGAATATCTATCGCAAGTAACTTTTATGGAGCGCTTTTGCATATTTGAAGTCATATGAGTAGATTTGTTTCAAAAGTTTCATCACAATTTATGCTTCCTATACTTTGAAACATTTTACTAAAATATTTTTAAACAATTCATGCTTTTCCATGGAAAAAAGAGGAGGGCCAAATGAGATAAGCTTGCATGGTGATCATACATGTGTATGCCCCCCTTGGTCTGCTAAGGTTAATTTCTACTAGTTAGCTAAAAATTAGTTCCAGTGCATTTAAATAAGAGGGTCAATAGGTGAACTAATTTTTTTAGCCAAATCTATTTGTTAAACTACAGCTAATTTTAGGTTAATTTTTAGCCTCAACTATCTAAATAGATCCTGAAATCCGCTCTATTTTATTTTCTTTTAACAGGGCGATCATGAAAGTTTCTGTCCCTGCATTTCTTCGGTGGGAAAAAACGTTTCTGTCCCTGCAATTCTTTTTTTTTACGATTCTGTTCCTGCAATTCGGGGAACAAAAAATCATTCTGTCTTTTTTTTTACAAGAAAAAATCTTTCTGTCTTGATTGACCCTTGAGACTCTACCATCCCTCCAACTGCGCTCGTCTTATCCTCACCCAGTTCCCGCCAACAGCGGCCAGAGCGCCGCCGCCTGATACCCAACAGCATCGATGGCGGCGAGGGTCCCGGCGGCCGATCTCAACCAGCACCTCTCGTCGCCGTTCACCTCATTGCGCTGCCGCAGTCCAAGTGCGTGCTTCTCCTTTCTCATTAATTCGGCGGCCCTAGCTAATCCCAATCCCAATCCCAATTCCTTGGACCTCTTGCTGCTTCTTGCATATGCAGGTGACGCCGCCCTTGAGGCGCCTCTCCGCGTAGCATCCAGGACGCCGCTGAGACGTGCGAGATCCACGAGCACGAGGATCCTCATCTGCCGCAGGTGCTCGATTTCTGCCCAAACTCAAATCCGGCACCTCGAATTTCCCGACAATCGCATACACATCCACCTGCAGTGCAGTGCAGTGCAGCCTGACACCATCGAACTGAAGTGCCGCAGGGGGGGTGCAGGGCTCTGGAGGAGGAGGATCCAAGAGGAGGAGGAGGGAGCCGCTGCGGCGCGGGGCCGTCAGCGCGCGCCTCCCGGTGCCGGACCACATACCCCGGCCTCCCTACGTCGGCGCGGGCGCCGTCCCGGACGTGTGCCCGGACCGGCAGGTGCACGACGGCGAGAGCATCATGCGGATGCTGGACGCCTGCGAGCTCGCCGCTCGAGTCCTGCACCATGCCGGAGCCATGGTCAAGGTGAGTTGTGAGCCTCCTGCAGATCTGTCTGAACTCTGATTCGCCTCCTGTCGAGAAAAAAAAATTCAGTGACCCGTGCGTGTGCACATTGTGTGTGATGTGTGTTCTTGTTTTTAGCGCCGCGCAGCCCTCTGTGACGACGGATGAGATCGATAGAGCTGTGCACCGGATGATCGTCGACGCCGGCGCTTACCCCTCCCCACTTGGATACGGCGGGTTCCCCAAGAGCGTGTGCACGTCGGTGAATGAGTGCACCTGCCATGGAATCCCCGACTCGCGCGAGCTACAGGTTGAAGCACTGCACCCAATGTACAAACTAGTAGTACCATCTCTTAAACAAAAATGCTTTTCTTAATCATCATGTGTGCTACCTGAAATGAAACAGGTATATGTAATTGCTGAACTTGCTTAATTTTGAGCTGAACAGTAATGCTTCTTCCCCAAATCCCAATGACCTTGCAGGATGGAGACATTATCAACATTGATGTTACTGTCTATTTGAATGTATGTGCTATCTTTTCATCTGTAACCGGCACATATTTGCCTTCCTCTTATCGTTGCTCTGTTCTAAAGCGATCAATCATAAAGTGACATGGACTGTTGCTCCAGGGCTACCACGGGGACACCTCAAGAACATACCTGTGTGGAGAAGTCGATGATGCTACTAAGCAACTTGTGAAGGTGTGATTCTGCATTTTCTGCTGTTCTCTCATCTACTATCTGACTATTTCCTTAACATATTGTGTGAACCTCTATATATCTGAAGCACCGATCTTTTTTGGTTGTCTGTAATAGGTCACTGAAGAGTGCATGATGCGCGGCATATCGGCCTGCAAGCATGGTGCTAGTTTCAAGGAAATTGGCAAGAGAATAAGGTCTTGATCTCTCTTTTTCAAAAGGCGGCAAAAAGCTTTTGCCGGATTTTTATTAGACAAGGAAAAGAAAAAATAAAAGGGGTTACAACATTACAAAAGTGAGCCTAAGCTCAACACCACTAAAACACATTGGCCGGCCACTCTACTCCGAAGACTACTGCAAAACAGAAAACATGAACAAAACCGAAACTGAAAAAACAGAAACGCCAACTGCCAACTGACAACTACGATACACAAAATTTTGATCTCTCTTATCGAACATATGTGAGCATGAACCTTCTGATGCTTCTTTGATATCCAGACAAGCAAAAAAAAATTATAAAGCTTATTTCTTAATATTAAGTATGACACTTTCTGGTGATGCTGCTGCTGCGTACCATCTGAATAGAACTTTGATTGCATATTATCAGGCCACAGTGTACCTCATTTTACTGTTCAATTTTCCATTGTGTTGAACTTGGTCTTGTCAGCGATTGAGACTCTGCTTTGGTTGTTCCAGTGAGCACGCAGAGAAATATGGCTATGGCATCGACCCTTTTGTTGGGCACGGCGTCGGGAGGATATTCCATTGCGAACCCATCATATGGCATACCTGTGAGTAATTAAACACATACTGTTTTCTGATGACTGGTTAATTCGATCAGTCAAACACGGGCTGAAGACACATCCCTGTGCTGTGACAGACGATTACGAGCCAGGGTTCATGGTTGCAGGCCAGACATTCACCATCGGTAAGCATCCCTCGCCCATGATCTTTTTATCATCGTTCAGGGAATTGGTCACTGATCGCCGAATGGCCACCGACTCCATGGTCCATGCAAATGCAGAGCCAACGCTGTCGATGGGGAGCACGCAGTGCGTGGTGTGGGACGACGGCTGGACGGCTGTGGCGGTGGACGGCAGCCTCAGCGCGCAGTTCGAGCACACCGTGCTAGTCACCAGCGACGGCGCCGAGATTCTAACTGGGTTTCCCTAGCATCACATGAGCATGGATGGATGTGGACGCTGGTATCTTTTGACAATTTTACTTGAATAGAATCTGCGTTGTTACGAGCAAACAGATACTGAAAAATCCCATTATCTTTAGGGATTTAGATGGGCATGTAGCCGTTCAAGTGTAAGAAAATATAACTTTCACAATACAGACAATAGACACCACCTCAATTAGTGTATAGTTTGTGTATTGCAACCAAAGATATTTGAGATAAGTCCTATTAGTTATACATAAGATAATGATTAGCCACTAGTTTTAATGGAAAATCAAACATTATTAATCTACTAAATCATTGCCGTCGACAATCTACATTCAGAATGATGTAACTTGAAACTTGAAGATTCAGAAGTACATGACTCTCTACTACTATGAACTATACAATACAAAACGTCTCTGTCATCAGCCTCAATCATTTTCATCGGCCTCTTCCCCGCGGGCCGCAGCCCACGATCTGCAATGAAAACCCCAGTAACGGGCTCCTCCTCGAGCGTCGAAAGATCTGCCCAACACCAGCACTGAGCAAATCATCAAGATGGGCACCAAATCTTAGGAATTCAGAGCCTATTTGTCATACCAGTTAGTATTATATGTTTGCCCACGCTCCGCACTAAAAGGATAAAGCCCGCACTACAAAATATGACCAGTACAAAAAACAAATCATTTCATATATAATACAAGAGGATAAACACGAAAATGAGGTTTTATAGGTAATACTTATTACAAATTATAATATTAGTAATTATATAGAATTTTGGAACGAGCTAGGCATGACGTTGGACGGTTGCCGTGTCACCCGCAGGCGCGTCGCACGGGCGCACGCGCGGGGGCCCGTGGACCGGTGGAGCTGCCGCTGCCTGCCACCAACTCTGCTCTGGGCCTCTGGCTCGGGGACAGTTGTTCGCTGGAGTTGCCCGAAAGCGACCCGCGCCGCGCGTGCATCCCCAGCTCCAGCTGGGAGAGGACGGGAGCTTGCAACCGCCATTTCGCCACGCCGCGCCGCGCCGCGCGTTGCCAGCTCTGGGCGGTGCCGTCTGCCGTGCTCCTCGCCGCCGCCACCACCCCACCATAATAATATATTTTATCTATTCCTCCCTATAGCTGCCCCTGCCGCTGCCGACATGGGGGCGCGCCTGCAGCGAAAGAAACCTCGAGGTACTTGCCCGGCGACGCGTTCTGTGACGATCAGTAAGGGTGGAAAGGATTAGGGACGAATCGGATGAGTTTTATTGATGAACCGACAATGTTTACGATACAGGAGCGACGAATCGCTAGAACATATGCTACACTATGTCTAATCTGTCGGTTACCGATTCCCTACCTTTCTCCCGTTGCCTCCTTGCTTTATACCTCCCTGTCCGAGACAGACTTGCAACAGAGTGCCCTAACGTCGGCGGTCGTCGAGGGTGGCCCCACCTGACAGACCGTGACACTCCCCCGGTCTTGAGATACAGACTGTCCTCAGTCTGTTATTTCTGAACTTGTTCCCGCGGCACATCAGCTTCGTCTTCCCAAGTTGCCATTTCTGTTGGCATGGAACTCCATTTCACCAACACTTGCTTTACCTGTTGTGCACCCCGTTTGATGATCCTGGTATTCAGAATCTGCTCAGGCTGTTGCACCAACAGAGGATCAGAAATGACCGAAGTCAAATCAGAAGAAACCAAAACTTCCTTTGGCACATGCTTCTTGAGCTGCGAAACATGCAGCACAGGATGAATTCTACTACTTGATGGCAATTGCAGTTTGTATGCCACTGGTCCAACTCGTTCCAAAACCTTGTAAGGTCCATAAAAACGAAATGAGAGTTTCTTGTTGGTCCTTGCTGCAAC
>Ga0182004_10001452_pt1 | contig 17361 bp, 15 predicted proteins | sample Sormic07211540_1_FD_120479 | JGI IMG/M metagenome (GOLD analysis project Ga0182004, IMG submission 120479) | Endophyte microbial communities from Sorghum bicolor roots, Mead, Nebraska, USA - 072115-40_1 MetaG | ecosystem: Host-associated > Plants > Roots > Unclassified | place: USA: Nebraska...
AAAACAGCTTCATGGTGAAGCTGTTTTTCTCCTCTTCTCACAAAGACATAAGTTGGGATGAAGCTGAAAAAAAATAGCTTATTGCAGCTTCTTCCTCATTTCTCTCTCTCAACTATGTATGAAGTAGTTGGTGAAGCTATTTTGTCAAACACTTTCTCCAAAACAGTTCAGCTTCATCTAGAAAGTTACTCATGAAGCTATTTTATAAAAAAACAGCTTTACTAGTGAAGTTGAGGTGTGACAAACAAGGCCTCGGACCCTCCGGTTTCCCCTTGAAAAAACACAAGACGTGAAGCCCAATTTGACGGTTCTGCGGCTTGAGGGTGTACTCATGTGAACTGAACATCAATTTCGATGGGGCTACAACTACACTAATTGATCAAATTTCGATTCTATCAAGAAAAATTGATCAATTTCGATGGGGCGACACTCATCGAGTAATTGAACAGAAGGGGAAGAAAAAACCTGCAGGCGCCTGATGGCACTATCCTAATATGCTCGGCCCCAGATGTCAGCCAATGCGACGGAATTTGAGGGTCCCGGATGAAAGCGAACGGAGCACCCAGTCCCACCAAACGAACGAAATCTTGTGGACCAGGCAGAGAGCACGGGAATGGCGTGGAGTCGTTTGTGGCCAAGTCAGCATGCAAAGGTGCACCTCTACAAACTACCAGACTTCTCCAGACGGATTTCCCTCCAAAAGCCGCACAGACAGCACCCGCCGGCGTGCGCACCAACGCACGTCACCTCCATCGCAGAGCAGCAGCCCGCCGCCGCCGTGAGAGAGCACAGCGCGAGCCCTGCACTGCATGAGGAGCCGGGCGAGGGCGGCGCTGCTGGCCGCGCTGGGCGCCGCGGAGCTGCTCCTCAGCGCGGTCGTCCACCTGGGCTACGCCTTCTACATCTTCGGCACCGCCGTCATCGCCGACGTCTCCGCCTCCCTCGTGAACAAGGCCCTTATGCCCGGCGGCGGCGTGGCCAAGGGCGTCGCCGTCGAGGGCGAGGACGAGGCCGCGGTGGTGCTCGACGGATCCGTCCCGCCCATCGTGCTGGTGCACGGCATCTTCGGCTTCGGCAAAGGCGTGCGTATGCGTACTTGTCATTCATTTTCGCTCCGACGGATGCTCTGCTTTCGTTTCGTTTCGTCGTCGTCGTCGTCGTCGTCTCCGGTCACACGCTAGTGACAGGGTAGGTGGTGTGCATGCATCGCAGAGGCTGGGCGGGCTGTCCTACTTCGCCGGCGCGGAGAAGAAGGACGACCGGGTGCTGGTGCCGGACCTGGGCTCGCTCACCAGCGTCCACGACAGGGCCCGGGAGCTCTTCTACTACCTGAAAGGCGGGCAGGTGGACTACGGCGAGGAGCACAGCCGTGCGTCCGGCCACTCCCGGTTCGGCCGCACCTACGCGCGAGGCCACTACCCGGTGTGGGACGAGGACCACCCGGTGCACCTGGTGGGCCACTCGGCCGGCGCGCAGGTGATCCGCCTGCTGCAGCAGATGCTCCACGACGGCGAGTTCGAGGGCCACGCCGACGACACCTCGGAGCGGTGGGTGCTGAGCGTCACCTCCCTCTCCGGCGCGCTCAACGGCACCACGCGCGCCTACATCGACGGGATGCGCGCCGACGACGACGACAAGGACGGCGAGGGCTGGCGGTCGCTGCGGCCCGTGTGCCTCCTCCAGATCTGCCGCGTCGGCAGCGTGCTCTACCACTGGCTCGACCTCCCATGGCTCAACCGCTACTACGACTTCGGCTTCGACCACTTCGGCATGTCGCGGCGCGTCGTCGGCGTGTCCGGGCTCGCGGACCTCCTGCTCGGCGGCGACGGCAACGGCAGGCGAGGGCCCTTCGCCACGGGGGACTGGATCGTGCCCGACCTCACCATCCAGGGCGCCGCCAGGATCAACGCCCGGGTAAGCACGTTCCCGGGCACCTTCTACTTCAGCTACGCCAGCCGGCGCACCACCGCCAGGGCACCTGGCGGCGCCACCGTGCCGTCCGGGGTGACGACGATCCACCCGCTGCTCTTCCTCCGCGTCCTGCAGATGTGCCGCTGGCGCTACCCCGCCGGCGCGCCGTACCCGGGGTACAGGGACGAGGACTGGGAGGACAACGACGGCGCGCTCAACACCTTCTCCATGACGCACCCGAGGATCCCCGTCGAGCATCCCAGCGTGCGGGTGGAGAACGATGAGGACTGCCATCCGCTGCGGCCGGGGATCTGGTACTACAAGATCGTGGAGGCGGACCACATGGCGTTCGTCATCAACCGGCGGCGAGGAGGCGTGCAGTTCGACCTCGTCTACGACAGCATCTTCCACAACTGCCGGAAGCATGTCTTCCGGCGGACTGCCCCGCCGCCGACGCTCCCGGATCAGAGTCAGAGCTGACTCCACACCAGCATCGCCCGTTCGCGTCTCCACGTCCACGCACATGATGTATTATCCATCCATTACTTCAGCGATTGTTCCGACTGATTGACAATGTGAAATATATTGAGGCTTTCTTTGTTCCTGCTGCCGCCTGAAATTAACACGTCTCTGTCAGGAGAGTGAAGGGAAGAAAGACTGTAGCGTGTTCGATAATAGAGGAGAAGGCGGGAGACGAGCGTGGCTAGTGGGCCGCGATTGTTGGGCTTAGGTGTATGTGAGTGATGGCCTGTGCGCCAGGTCGGTTGGGCCAAGGCCTCGTAAATAAAGAAGTATATAAAATCTAGGGGAAAAATTCACATTGTCTGTCTCAACTTTTACAAAACCACATCCCTGAATATTTAAAACCATTTATTTATTGATATTATTTCTATTTATTTCATCTAAATATTTAAAATTTGATAGTAAATCAATAGAAAAATCATAAAATAAAAAAAATCTAATTTTGATAGGCTCCACTTGAGTAGATGGACACAATGAACAGATAATATGGTATGATTTAGTATAAATTTTTTATTGTAGCTTTAGATCTGTGTTTTTCTATAATTAATTTGCAACTGCGGTTTCTATCGTCTAATTTCGGTGAAATTTTTATGAAGTATTTATAAACCTATACCTAAACTATACATGATCTAATCAGTATGGAATGTTTACTACAACTCAACCATACAATAATTAGCCCACCATAAAAATTTCACCACAATTGGACCATATAAATTGCAACTATGAATTAAGTATAGAAAAACATAGATCTAAAACTACAATAAAAAATTTATACTAAACCATACTATATTTAGATCTACTCATGTAAAGTCCAACAAAATTAGATTTTCTATTTTATGTTATTTTTCTATGATTCACTATGTTTTTTCAAACATTCAGCTGAGATAAATAAAAAATAAAAAGAGAAAGCTAACTTTAAAACCGCTTATAATCGGTCAGTGAGGTGGTTTACCCGGTTTTAGAGTTCAGGAAGAAAAGCAGACTCACAAAAGTTTAGGAAGGTAATGTGGACTTTTTCCGAGAGAAAAACTACTTTGCCTCCTCGAGCTATCACAAAAGTTAGCTTTTCCTACCTGAACTAGAAAATTGGGTATAACTCCTCCCCCATCTTTTCAAATCGGACATAACTCCTCCCCTATCTTTCTAAATCGGACATACAACCACCCTAGCTGTTTCTTTAGGTGGTTTTTCTTTTTTATATTTATTTTGACTGAATCTTTAAAAAATTATAGTAAATTAAAAAATCATAAAATGAAAAATTAAAATTTATTGAACTCCACATAAGTATATCTACACAATGCTTTAGTATTAATTTTTTTTCTAACTTTAGATCTATGCTTTTGTGTGATTAATTCATAGCTGCAATTCTATAGTCCTATTGTGGTGACATTTTTATGGTGGACTACTCATTGTATGATCATGTATGACTAAGTTATATATTTGTTCAAGATTATATTTGTTAAATAGTTTAAAAAAACGTAAAAATAGAAAATACATGTTCTCTGTGCAATTTTCTTTATGACAATATGATTTATGTTATGAGGTGTTTAGTTCCTCTTTCATCCCAAAAATTCTAGGTTTTGGTCCATAAGTTTGCATAATGGAATTAAAGACTATGCAAATTTTTTGGGAAAAAATGGTTGTCATTCTCCATTTTGGATTTTGGCTTCAAGAGGAAAAAAAAAGCCCAAAAGAGTCTCAAGAGGCCATAATGAGGGCAATAAATTCTGTATTTTAGATGGAACTAAACATAACCCTGCAAGTTTTGGCATTTTGTATTTCATCATTTCAAAGTAGTTGGCACTTTTTTGCATTCCATGGAGAACTTAATAGTCCCTAAGTGTTCATAAAATATAACAATAGTAATATTTCATAGAGAACACACATTTTCTATTTTTACACACTTTTAACTATTTTAAAATTATTTAATAAGCATAAACCCGAATTGATCTATAACACAGTCATACTTGATCCAATGAGCAAATGTTCATGAGTTACAAGTGCATCAAAAACTAATTTGTTTATAGTTATGTCATATCCAAAGTTGTGAAAAGAAAAGATTTGTCATATCTATAGATCATGTATGTATCAATTAGATCTAAAGAAGATCTTAAACTTTTGTTATTGCACCTATTGCTCCTAGAAAGTAACACATGATTCTAATCATTCAATCTAATTAAATGAACAACTCACGATTATTTGGAAGTATCATAACAAAGTCCTACAATTAGATGTTATAAATTCTACCTTCCACATTCTATAGGTTAATGTTGACTATAGATGTAGCTACAAATACTCCGATTAATGTTTTACTCCAATGCACGTAATTAAATTAAGTGCGGCAATGACCACCACCCTCCTATAAAAGCTAGATCGAGTTGGAAAAGGAAAAAAAAATAAAAATAGAGATTATGAAAGTGGAAGAAAAACTACCCAGGTTAAACATATCTACACCAATCGCTCCATCATATTTATACCTATTATTTCTCTATACTCCAAATCATCAATTTCTTGTTTCTATAGGAGATAATAAGCTAGCTTATCTTGGTAAGGACACCAAGAGACAAAAAAGACCCATTTACAACAAATGTCAGAAAATATTCTAAAATAATACCACTAATAAGTAAACATTATAGTAAGATCTATCAATCAACCTCTAGACTTCTCACAGAATTCCTTCATAGGTTGTCCATCATCCTTGTGAGTTTTTATGTGTTTGTTTGAATATCTATGATTGTTGATGTAGTTAACTTGCATCACAAACCGTCAACCTACCTGGCTTAAATAATTAAAATGGATCAATATCATAGAATAGGAGGTTAAAACTAACAGTTTTCATGAGTTTTGGTGAATTTGTGATCTTTGTAGGACTATCCTAGAAAACCATCAAGAGGACCTATTCATCAAAGGAAACCATAGAATTATTCCACGACATAAACACGGGAAGTTTCTAGAGGAAACTAGAGGACACCATGTAGAGGCGGAGCCCGAGAGGAAGACACGTGGGGCCACCTAGTCCCAAAGCCATGCCACCCAATCCATAGTGGGGTCTAGCTATTAGCAGCTTCCACAATATTCCTCCTCCACCTCCTAGGGTTGCATCTATACTATCCCTTAAGTCAGTTTGATCCAAGGGCTTATATTTTACCCCTAGGGCTATAAATACATGCCTGCACCCCTTCAGGGTAAGTTAGATCCTAAGAGATGAAGAGCCAAAAACCCTAGTTCATATTTCCACCAGTATCTAGACCATCAATCAAGAGAAGATTAATCCTTCATAGGATCCAGTATTTGTGTTTGAGATAGAGAGACTGAGAGAGAAGAGTTTTGGAGGAGTTCTGCCCTGTTAGTGCTACCTCTATGGCTTGTATTATATGGGATTAAGGCCTTTCTAGAGCTTGCTTATAAGATTTCTCCGGTAATCAACTTCTAATTTAAGAAAGCAATTTGTTCATATTATTCTTCAAGTTTCTAACTCTCTTTTGAGTGCTTTGGTCTTGGTGGCCCCTTTCTTAAAGTAGTGTTCATAGTGTAAGCATGGTGCTTAGACTAGGAGTACTTGTGAATGTCCCCTATTTTTCCAAATCGGTGGTACCTCATGAAGGTGCCTCTTATAGCATGAGTTTTAACTATTTTGTTGTCTTATTTAAATTTTCAGGCATGACTTACGAGTTGTTGGGGTAAGTGTCAAGAGGTAGGAAGACCTCCATTTAGTTTGTAAACTAAAGGGGTAGAGAGGAAGATTGCCTCCTCACACCTCCCTCATAAATAGAGCCTGAGGGGAAAGGGCAAGGAGGTTCACCCTTGTTCTCCAAACTCTAGTCTTTAACATTTTCTATCACCTCCTTCTTCGAGTGTCGCACTAGTTACCCCTGTTGTAACTTTGACATGAGTATAACCCCTTGCGAAGGTCTAGATTCCAACATGAGTGAACTCCAAATGCAATAAATTTCTAGTGTCTAGAATAGTATAATCACATATTGTACGCATGTATAGCAACTATGCATACCCATATAATTAAGAACGCATAATGATGTTGGCACATTATTTGTTTAATCCAAACAATTAAAAAGCCAAATTTAGCTAGAAATATACTAACACTTTATCTATATAAAAAAACCAAACATAAAAAAATGTATTCCCTATCAATGATTGGCTACAAATATAATATCTACTAGAACACAATATCTCTATATATTAAGACCTCAAACAAAAACATTATTCCCTATCGAATAAATAATAAACACAATTTAATATAGACTAGGTGAGTGCCCGTGCGTTGCAACGGGGGCAAAACATCATAAAATTACATGGTGCATTGTGCAAAGCTAACATAAAATAGTATCATACCACAATTACATGTCACAAGAAAAAATAATAAAAATTGGTTTTGAGTTGACACTTAAACTTTGAATGAAGTAATATAACACACAACGGCTAATAATAGATTATATAAAATTTCATTCAACAAAAAAGAGCAAAAGAAACATAATGAGAGGTACCCAACATGGCCTCAAAGTTAATTAATAAAGCAAATAACCACTACAAGAAATTTGGCATTCTATGACCAGAGGAAACTGTCATTTAAAGTGCAATATTTGTCATAAAATTTTTAACATGACAAGAATTAGCCGTCATGGGTGTCGTCAAAAAAAGACGGTCACAAAATGTATCGCGTGACAAAATCTAACAAATCGTCACATAATGTCGTGACCTTTTGTGACGCTTAGTACCCTTCGTCATATGATGTAATCTTGTATGACGTTGTGTGCCGTCACAAAATAGTGGTTTCTTTGTCACATAAAACATGATCCGTAGGTAGGCATGTCTTTTGCACAAACTTATTGTGACGACAAGGATTGTCATATAAGATTTTGTGACATTTTAGTGGTGTCGTGTTTTAGGCTAAGATGGTGTGCTTAGTCCCCTTCATGTGACGACTGGAGGTGTCATATTTGTTTGTGTGACAAATAAACTATAGCCATTTTGTGACGTTGACTTCCATTCAACGATAGATGATACAGATGACAAATCTATTGTAATAGGTCATACAAGAATAGGATCATGTGCAGGCATCATGCACCACATCAAAAACCATCATCACAAACACAACATCATATATAAGGCATCATCCACCACAATGCCATCACAAATCATCAATGTTACATAAATGAGCCAAGGCATACACTTGGCATACATTCCAACTAATAATAAGTTCTAGCAAGTTTAGACAACATATAGTTCCTGCATCCTTCACACAGAGTTTCCACAGAGCACACAGAGTTCCCATAACACACAGAGTTCCCACATAACACAGGTTCTAACATTTTACGTAGTTTTGACCAAACACTACACATAGTTCGAACTGAGACAAGTTCATGGTTCTAGTATCAGGTAGCAGAAGCAAAGTCATAGGCAATTCCTACCTCAATGTTTCTAAAGATTCAACATAGCCCGCAAAAGTGTATTGGTCTCTTCAAACTTGCTATGCATCCCCTTCACCTCTTCTTGTGTTTGGAGCAACAGACTTTGGTTTTTTGCTAGAGCGGCCTGTTGAGCTCAAAGCTGTTCTTGCAACTCTTCCTGCTTCCTAGCTGCCTCTTCTCTTTCAGCTTGTAACTTCGCCTCAAACTGAGTTTGCAGGCGGGCCTCTACTGCTGCTTCTGTGGACCTGGCAGCATTCTTCGCTTTAGTGATGCCAATGTTGGGAAGAAAGGTTGATGAACGGGAGATCTGGCTAAGACTATCAGCAACAATCTGGGTTGCAGACTTGGGTTCTTCATCTTCATCTAGTTGTCTTTCCTTCTCTGCAACCATTTGTTCCTACATAGAATCCTCCATTTCATAAGTCCAGAGCACAGTGTTCAAACAGTCTTGAATTTGTGTATAGTAATTGTATTTAATGACTTTGTAACTTACATATATGTCAGTTGCAAGTGGTGTACGACCATTTTTTGGACTAGTCATGCACTCCCCAAAGAACTGGACAGCATATGGCTCCATGTTGTTGTACTTCTCTCTCTACACCATGTTACAAGATGAATTACATTGATATTCAACATAGTAAAGTGAATGTTTGACAAACATAGAATTAGTTGAACATGTGAACATCAAGATCAACATATCGGTATGCACTGTACCACACCAATTTCATCATTCATATACTCATAGTAATGCAAGCATGTTCATGTTACAAAGGAATAGGAATGTCTTACAAATGCAAACAGCAGGCAGCAGCAGCCTCATTTGAACAATGGAGCTCATCTTACAAAGCAATGGGTACAACACAGAATGTGCTACACTAGGAGATATCATCCAGAACAAAAAGGAGCATGTGGTAACTTGATGGTTCAAAAGCACTTGCTAAGCAGTATGCTAGAAATGTCCCATTTTCTAACTTCATTTGAACAAAGGTATAGTTTCCATACCAAGCTATATCGATGAGCAATATAGGACCTTGATCCTGTCCTTTGGTGGAGCTGCACTTGCCCTCGTTTTACTTTATTCTTTTCACTTTTTTCCTGCACGACAAAAGCAATAGAAAGGTTTCATTCACATGCACATAGTTCGAACTGCATGTTAACAAAAATAGATGATGCAGGGCAGTGACCTGATTCCTTGGGTCACACCAGTACTCTACCAGCTTGGTCCACTCCGCTTGCTTGATCTTAGGTGGGGGTGGTTTGGCCAACATCTGGTCTAGTGTAAGCGATGGGTCAAAGTACTTCCTTTTCAGGTGGTACCTCTGCTGCCGTACCCCCTTCTTAACAATATCAGTGTATGTAGCTTTCGCTGGTCCGTCCTTGTCAACAACCACTTCCAACCTAGTCTGCATGCATAAATGAGTTATTAGACAAAAATTTGTACATGGGAAGCAAACTAATTCAAGAAAGCATGCAGGTTGAAAGAGTCGTCTCACCGCCACTTTGTCCAGCACTTTCTGTACTTCAGCGGGACCAGGACCTGTCTGTAGATCATAAAGTTTCCAAGAAGTGTAGATAGGTAGCTGGTCTCTAAGGATAACACCGGTTTCAGATGCCATCTTGGCTGCTTGAAGTGGGACATCTGGTCTCTTTTTCCCTTCAGCCACTTGGATAGGCATCTTGTTTCCTCTTTTTATCAGCCTCTCTAAGCCAAGACCAATGGTTTGTTTGCGGACTACCTTTCGGCGCACTACATTGGCAATTAATAGTTAAAGTTTGTTCATATCTCAGTAACAAATGCATATATGTAATGTAGGAAATATTTGTTGGAAAATGTGTTTACCAGGAACCAAGGAATCATCTGCTTCTGCTTCAGTCATATGGCCCTCTGAATTTTCAGCATCAAAGGTTTCAGTGCACTCATTGATGTCATTGCTTTGCCTAGAGCTATGCACACCTGGAGAGGTATCATTAGGTGCTACTCTGGTGGCACTATGTGTGGGAGTAGGATGCTCACACAGGGTAGCACTGGATCTAGGAGTATAATGTGGGTTTGCACCAGGGGTTGACTTGGCTGCAGGGGCCTTAGTGTATTTTTGAGCAGTAGGCATAGGAGCAGACATGGTCTGCATTTGGGTGGTGTTTTTTGTAGTAGTGGGCTCTGTGTTTGTAGTATTTGTGGTTAGGCTACCACTATTAGTGAGGTTTAGTTGCATCTGGGCAGCACTGGAAATGGCTCTAGGTTTAGGGTTGGGTTTTGCAGGGTTCTTAGGAGGCAAGGGGTGCGTCTCCTTTGGTGGTGCACGCCCTCCAGGCGAAGGCATGGCTGCACTTTGCCTAGTGAGTCTTGCAGGTGTGCGCGGTAGCTAGTTGTTGCTAGCCGCCATTGTTCCCGCCTTTTGCTTCTTTTGCTTAGGACGAGTTCCTAGAACCATGTCTTCTACCTGCCAACAGCAACATACATCTTATGAGTTCAATAAGAAACAAGTGTGAGGTTGATTAGATGCCAACAATGAGTAACCTGATTGAAATAGACAGACCAAAACTTGTTAATTTCCCAAGTAATGCATCTCACCTCCTTATTGACATCATCATTATTATTTTCATCAGAATCATGGTCACTGTCAGAGTTATCAACATCAGAGGTAGGATCATAATCAATGTCAGAATCTTGTTTGTCAGACACTACTGTCTTCGGTAAGCTCTTTTCCTTGTTAGAGAGAACATATCTAACCTCCTGAGTTAATATAGGAATACCAAGAGATAGAAAATGACTCCGAACTCTGCTTACGTTCGCATCCCTGTCTAGCTCATACTGGGTTTTTGTCATTTCTCGTATTACTTAGTATGAAGAAACATAGTGATAGCAGAAACTGGTTTCAGTTTCTGTAAAGCAGTTGAAGGAAAAACTAAGAGATTAGTATTCTTTAACATTGTCCAATGAAAGGAAAGAAACAACAATTCAGATTAGTTTGTGTATAGGAGTTGAAGGAAAAACTAATAGATTTGCTACTAACCATTTGTCAAGGCTAACAAGCAGTCATGCACACACTAGGATAAGACACTTAAACTTTTAGCCATGGACACATTTCAATATCAGTCATGCACACACTGGGATAAGACACACAAACTCATGATAAGCACTAAAATAGGGAGTCATGCACACAACTTGAAACAAGCAGTCATAGCATACTTGACTGTGGACACGGGAGCACTGATTCCCTGCTTGCTGCTGGGACCAGAAGAAGGAGATGTCGATGAAGACGAAGACAGTGGGGGAGTCGGTGTCGCAGGCCGGCAGAAGGTGCGCGCGGACGCCGGCGACGAGGCCGGCAGGCGGTGGGCGCGGACGCCGGCGACGAGGACGGCAGGCGGTGGTGAGCTAGATGCGGCGGATCCGGCGCTGCGGTGGCGGGATGCAGCGGCGTCGACTGTGGTGTGGTGTGGAGTGCGAGATGGAGCGGCGGTGTGGCGTGGAGTGCGGGATGGGGTGGCGGTGCGGCGTGGAGTGGGGGAGCGGCGGGTTGGAGAAGGGGAAAGGATCCGAGGGGTTTTTTGGGCTGGGCCCATTTGTCGGGCAGAGTGGCGATGGCGGGATGTTGAGTTAGGGCACGCCTGTCAGTGGCAGCGGCCTAGGCGAGAGAGCGGCCGCTGAGCTGCTGAAATTTTAGTCTGCGCAGTGGGCCCAATATGTCATTCAAACAGTTAGTGGTTTTTGAATTCAAATACATTTTTAGGGTACGAAATCTGCTAAAATGGAATTTTAGTAATAAACAAAGTTGTTGCACACATCGAGGTCTACAATCTTTGTATATGTCAAATTTTGAATTGACTTTGTTTGGAGTGTTTGATTTTTGAATTTTATAAATTTGAAACTTCAATATATAAATTGGGGTAGTTAATATTTTCAAATCAAGAAGTTATGAATACAAAAGTTGATGAACTCATTCATATCTATAATTGTTATTTAGGTCATGTGTTCATCCGAGACACTGAGAGTAACTTTGTTCTCAAATTGTACTCATCCCTCTCATAGTCTCCTAACTATGTGGTGGATGGGTGAAAATTGTGAACAAAGTTATCAACACTTTGTCGGATGAACAAATGACCTAAATAACATGTGTAGATCTTATTGAGTTGTGCAAACTTTGTATTCATGAGTTTTTTGTTTGAACTCATGTGGAATCCCAAAAAGTGGTCCAAAGGTAAGCAAATTTTAAGTTGAAAATAAGATTTGATCAAATTTTGTAATCAAATGAAATTGTCCCAAATTAATGCAATATACTGATAGTTTATAGTTTTACAAATTTTTAGAAAAAAAGCATCCCAATCGGATTTAGTATGTGTGAGATAAACTAGTTACAAGAAATCATCATGAATTTAAAAAAGAAGTGATGATAACATCATGAACGCACTGATACACCTCAAACTATCAGATCGGCCCACATGTCATTGAAACCTTGTTCTGAAATGTGACAAAAGAAAGTTGTCACTTGGGTCGTCACAAAAAGACCCTTATCCAGTTATCCCCATCCAACACTTACTGTTTGGGTGGCTCACTCGCAGTCGCAGCTTACTCTGAAGCTCTGGCCACTCCCTCCCCGGCGACTAAAATCCTGGAGCTTCGCTGGCAAGAACCGCCTCCCCTGGTGCTGTTCCCATCCACCTCACGTTCTCCCTTGGAAGCGCCCACAGCACCTAGCCAGCGCGAGCGTGGCCGTTCGAGAGCGAGAGCGCCCACAGCACCCAGCTAGTGCCCACAGCCGAGCCAGCCAGCACCCACAGCACCCAGCTAGCGCCCACAGCCAGCGAGAGCGTGGCCGTGCACCCAGCAAGTGCCCACAGTAGCAAGCCCACAGCCGTCTGCCTCCTCTTTCAACTAGACAGATCGATCTTAGGTGAGGACCATCCATGGCCACCTCAGATGGAGGCTAGCCAGCCAGGCTTCGTAGCAACAAGGCCTTCTACATTTTATTTCTCAAGTTTAGGTAATTCAATTGTAAATTTGTAGCATATGATACACTACCTTCTATGTGGACTTTTAATATTTTTGTCACCTAAATTTATGCAGGTCAACATGGATAGGAGCTGGATTTATAACAGCAAACCATTTTCGTCGGAGTTTTTGTATGGTGTTCAGCAATTCATGGAACATGTCAGAGAAAGATATAGTGCAGATGAAAAGATCAAGTGTCCATGCCGCAAATGCTTGAACCAGAAAGAGAAGAGCCTAGATGATGTACACGAGGATATCGAGCTCAATGGTATGTCTAGGTGCTATACTAGGTGGGTTCACCATGGAGAGGAGCAGCATGTTGTTGCTCACAAGATGAAGTTGGAGAACATGATGTGGTACTAGAGGATATGTCATGGGATGGAATGTCATTGGATGGAAATCAGCAGGCACCACTTCATGAGGAAGGACAAGCTGAAGATGAGTTAGATGATGGTGCAAGGGGATTGCAGGGGCTAATTCAAGATTTTCGCAATGCAGCAAGCCATGGATTTGGTGGTAACGTATATAAAGAACTAATGGAAGAGGCAAAGCGTGAGCTTTATCCAGGTTGCACCGAGGAGTCTAGGCTATCTTTCATTATTAAACTGCTGCACATAAAAGTTTACAATAGGATTCCAACAACTGGGTTCGATGCATTCCTTGAGTTGCTTTCTTCAACTTTGAAGAATGTGCCTGGCCTTCCTAAGTCCTATAATGAGATGAAAGCTCTGCTTCGAAAGCTTGGTTTTGGGTATGAGTCTATTCATGCTTGCAAGTATGATTGTGCCTTATTCTGGAAGGACCATGAGCACGATGATCACTGTCCAGTTTGTGGCTTCACGAGATGGAAAGTAAACAAGGAGGGCAAAAAGAAAGTTCCTCACAAGGTCCTCCGTTACTTTCCAATAATTCCACGCCTTCAAAGGATTTTCATGTCAAAGCAGCGGGCACAGTATGCAAGATGGCACAAGGAAAAGAGGGTACCAGTTGAGAATGTAATGACACATCCTGCTGATGGAGAAGCTTGGAAAGATTTTGATGAGACTTTCAAGTCATTTGCACATGATGCTCGTAGTTTGAGGTTAGCCATTGCTACTGATGGATTCCACCCATTTGGTCAGATGATCAATTCATATAGCATCTGGCCAGTGATAGTGGTACCATACAATTTCCCTCCATGGATGTGTATGGACCAATCCAATTATATGCTTGCTCTACTAATTCCTGGCAAAAAATCACCTGGCAAAGATTTCCATGTGTACATGCAACCTTTGATAGCAGATATGATACAACTTTGGATGGGTGTAAAAACTTATGATGCAGTTGAAGGCAAAGACTTTAGCCTGCGTGCTGCGATTTTGTGGGGAATCAATGACTACCCTGCATTAGGCACCATGTCAGGGAGAACCACTAAGGGTTACTTTGCATGTGTGCATTGTGATGAGAATCCTTGCTCTGAATGTCTAAGAAACAAAATTGCTTTCATTTGCCATAGACGTTTCCTCCCAAGTGACCATGAATGGAGGAGAAACGGATCCTTTGACGGCCACCTTGAAAAGAGAGAGCGGCCAAGCAAATTTAGTGCAGATGAGGTTGTGGCAAGGTTGGATGAAATCTGCTATGTTCCAGGCAAGAATCCAGATATGCCAAAATCAATAAAACGACGCCGTAATGAAGATGAACCAGTTTGGCATATGAAGGTTAGCTTGTATGATTTACCATACTGGTCACATTTAAAGCTACAATACAACCTTGATGTTATGCACATAGAGAAAAACATATGTGAAAATATCTTGGCAACTCTACTTAATATTCCCAACAAAACCAAGGACACCATCAATGCAAGACTAGATTTGGAAGATAGAGGTATAAGAAAAGAGCTTCATTTGCTAGTTGACACTGACAGTTCATCATCAAAGCCTAGGGCTTGTTATGTTCTAAAACCAGAAGATAAGAAGAAGTTCTTGCAATTTGTGAGCAATATTAGGTTTCCTGATGGCTATGCCTCCAACATATCCAGATGTGTCAACATGGAGGGAGCAGGATCAATGCAAGGGTTAAAAACACATGACTGTCATATACTGTTGCAGCGTATTTTACCAGCTGGCATTCGTGGTTTGGTACACAAAGATGTATATGAAGTACTTGCCGAATTGGGTAGGTTTTTTAGGCAACTTTGCTCAAAAACTCTAAAGATTGATGCACTAAAAAAATGAAGGAAAATATTGTGCCTATCCTTTGCAAGTTGGAGAAAATTTATCCTCCAGCATTTTTCGATGTTATGGTTCACCTAGCAGTACACTTATCTGATGAGGCACTCCTTAGGGGACTGGTGCAGTATGGATGGATGTATCCCATTGAGAGAAGATTGGGCACCTTTAAGCGTTTCATCCGCAATAAAGCAGGACCTGAAGGATGTATTGCAGAGGCATACACTGCCTATGAGTGTATGACCCAGTGCTCAACATATTTCAGTGACATCATTAATAGGTTCACAAGGTCTGAAACAGACCATCTCACCCACTGGTTACTCTATGTTTCGTCATGGTATTAACCTGTTAGGTGCTTCAAAACTTCATTACAAAGTTAAAGACTATGACTCCATGGTTTGGTTTGTTCTAAATAACTCCAAGGAGGTTGATGAGTACAAAGAGTGAGTAATTGCCAAAATTTTAGCTCAGCCACCTTTATTCAATAATAGTGTCCCAAAAATGTAATTCTTCTTCCTTTCAATATGCAGGATGTATAGGGAAGAATTGCAACAACAAGGGGTCAACGATGTTGAAAAAGTGATGTCAACACAATTCGCTTCATGGTTTGAGAATCATGTGTGTGCACCTTCTACAACATGACTTAATAATTTAAGATACAATACATTTTCAAACTCACTAATTGTGTATGTTTTTTACTTGTAGATTACCAGGTTGAAATACGAAGGCACCACACATGTTGATGAAGACTTGTACTCACTAGCCTGCCGACCGGATCGTCGTGTGCGCTCGTACACAGCTTGTACAATCAATGGTGTACGGTACCACACTGTGGCTCGTGATGAACATAGGAAGACACAGAACTCCACCATCAAAAGTGCAGGTACTCATGGTGATGACACAATTGACTTCTATGGGACAATCACCGACATTATTGAGTTGAGTTACGATAAAAATAGCAAAGGGTGTAGAACTGTTGTCTTACTACGGTGTGAATGGTACAACCTTGATGGGAGAACATACCACATGAGAGATGATGGTTACTTCAAAAGCATAAACATTCGAGGTCGATGGTATAAGAATGACCCTTTCATAATGGCCACAGATGCTTCACAAGTCTTTTTCTTGGAAGATACACAGTTAGGTCCATGTTGGCGAGTGCTACAAGAATTTGGGCACCGACATATATTTGATGTCAAAGAGTCCGACACAAACCAACCAATTCAAGAACAGATACAGATGAGAGGTCAGGAGGCATACCAAGAGGAGCATATTTCAGCTGGAGATGGTGCAGTGGGAGACATTTATCCTGATTTGGATTTGTTGCACACGGATACTGAACCAGATAGCCCTATTAGTAGAGACCTTGTCGATAGCATCTGGGGGCAGAAACATACACCTCGAGGTGATGTAGCAGAGGAAGGAGATGAAGATGAAGATCAAACCTATCTTGAGTATCATAGTCCTGTAGAAGAAGGCAATACTTCAGGAGAAGACATGGATGATGACTGAACTTTGCATTTCTGCATATTTTCATTGTTATTGATGACTAATCTTTAAGATAAGGCAATACTTCATTTTGTTATTGCCTTTGTTGTATTTGTATTATGCTACCAGAATTGTGTTTAAGATTATGAAAATGTAAGACCTCATACGCAATGATTATGTTTTCAGTACTTGATGTATGAGTTATGGTGCCCAGAATTTTATCACATGTTGCAGGTTCAAGTGCTCAGATTTATATCACAGAATGCAAGTTGCAATCCCCAGGTTTATGACACGTCATAATGTCATATAATGCCCAAATTTTGCCAAGGAATGTACTGAAACCGTCACAAAATGTATATGCTGAAAGTAGCTATACCAAACATTCATCAAACACAAGTAAATCACCATAATGACACAAGACAATGTCATGAAATGCAAATAATTTGTCATGCAATGTAGAAATTTTGTCACAAAATGTACTGGCTAGAAAAAACTTCATAGATTTCTCTGTTATCATGACCAAAGACAATGTCATTAAAAGTACACAAGCTATCACAAAAGATACATGCACACAACAAATGTCCAAGGGGATAAAGGCCCATAGTTCATAACAAAGACAAATCTAGCATAATAGGTTCATTACATCATTTTCACCAACACCCTGCTTCATCAGCCTTGCCTACTTGATCACTACAGCTAGCACCAAACAGATGCCCAACACCTTCATTAGCCTTGCCTACTTGAACACTACAGCTACAACCAATAAAATGGCCAACAGTAGAAACAGTGTTACATTCACACATCCACAGAC
>Ga0182004_10001453_pt1 | contig 17360 bp, 11 predicted proteins | sample Sormic07211540_1_FD_120479 | JGI IMG/M metagenome (GOLD analysis project Ga0182004, IMG submission 120479) | Endophyte microbial communities from Sorghum bicolor roots, Mead, Nebraska, USA - 072115-40_1 MetaG | ecosystem: Host-associated > Plants > Roots > Unclassified | place: USA: Nebraska...
CAAAATTCTCTGTCACATCAAATCTTGTGGCATATGCATGAAGCAATAAATATAGACGAAAACAAAAACTAATCACACAATTTGACTGTAAATCGCGAGACGAATCTTTTGACCCTAGTTAGTTATGATTGGACAATATTCACCACAAACAAACGAAAATGCTACAGTAGCGAAATCCAAAAAAATTTCACATGTAAACAAAGCCTAAATTCCAGCACTATCATGTCATCAATAAAGTATGTTTCTGGTGGTGAAAAAGAAAAAGAAGAAAATGGCCCAATTTTGATAGAATGATAGAGGCAATAATATGTATGAAATTTATATTGAATATTTTTTGGATGTATGTTAGTGTGGAATATTTCTTTTATACATACGCACACATGTTGAGTATTAATGATAGAAAGGGGAAGTTTTAGTTTAGCTTAGAAAGCCATCAAACCTCCCTCAACTATTTTATTAGTCTGATTTGCCTCCCTTATTTGGAAAGCCAGATGTTTATACCACCTTGACTCTTGAAATTGCCTGATTTATCTCTCTATAAGTAGTTTTGAAAGCGGTTTTCACTAAGGTGGCGCCGCATCATCCATCCTATATGGCACCACGTTAGCAATGAGGGAGATTTACGTCCTATATGGCACCACGTTAGCAATGAGAGAGATAAATCTGGCTTTGTAGTAGTTCGCGGAGATAAATTAGACTTTATAAAAAACATTGAAATAATTTTTCAAAAATCATCCAAGTATTTTTTCTAGAAAATAAATATGCATTAAAACTACTAAATCTGATTTAACGTTAGAAAAAATGTTTGAGTTTAGAAAAAGATGAAGCCGGTTTCACATTTTTTTAAAAAAATTATGTTCTACCATTTTTGTTCATTGCTTAGAACCAAGACAAATAAGTGTGAGTCACCGCGCAAGCCACCATGTAAAATCCAAAAAAATGTCTACAATTCTTAAACCGCAAAAAAATAGAGGATTCATGAATTTAGAGAAAAAAATATAAAACCAACATATTTTTCTAAGTTTATAACCATTTTTTAAGGATTTCAACATAAAATTAGGTTTAAGTATTTTAAAATGCATATTTATTTTCTTGAAAATATTTAGATACTTATAAAAAGAATATATCTAGAGTTTTCTATAATAAAGTTTAAAACTATTATGAAAAGACCGATTATCTCTCATATGATTGACGTGGCGTGAATAGCTTACGTGACACCATGTCATTGGAAATTACTTTCAAAACCGCTCGGGTTGTTAAACGGACGGTTTTAAAACGTTTTTTTTTTCAGTCTGAAGGAGCCAAACTCGGGTTTTACGATTGAAGAGAGGGACAGTTTAACGAGGTTTAGATGGAATTTTTTTGTCAATGCGTAGGATATTTTCTAGAGGATTTTATTTTTAGGACGCCTGGGCTAATCGTCGATATCAACGATTTGGGCCTCACAAGCCATAATGCTAATTTCTCCGGCCCACGCAAGGCCAACAACTGCTCTCCCAAGTCCCAAGCCGAAGAACCCTAGGCGGTGGCGGCGCATACGGCATCATCCCCCACCGTAGTGGCAGCGATCTCCAACTCCAATAGCAGAGGAGGCTCCGTAGAGGCGGAAAGGCGCGAGGCTTCCGTCGAGATCGCATCAGCAGAAGCAACGCAGGCGTCGGCGTGCGACAGGAGAGGACGGAGATGACGCAGAAGCAGACCCTGTTCAAGGGGCAGAGCAAGAAGAAGACCATCCCTCCCAACCGCCACGGCAAGGCGCCCCATGTTCGTAAAGGTACGCGTGGGGGAATCGGGCTGTCTGTCTTTGTGTGCTGCTCTTTAGTGGTGATTTGTTTGGTTGTATTCTTGAATGATCGATTTGCCACTCTCTGTTGCAGGGAAGAGGGCCGTCAAGCCCACAAAGTTCACCAAGGACATGGACGCCGACAAGGTGTACTATGAGTATGAGAATGCGAGTGTAGTACAGCGTAGAACTAGCAAACGCCTGTGTCAATCGGCACTTGTCTTCTTCGTTTGCGAAATAAGATTAACATTAATCGAAAGTCTTTGCTCTGGTTTGTATTGTTTCAGTGAAACTGGTTATTTAGATGATTCAGTTTAATTGGGTGTGTCGTACCTAACCTAATTGTTCACTTTGACTAGGATGGTTATCAGTTCAATTTCGTTTGCCATGACCGTGTTTTGTTTCCTACTCCCTTGATTCTAAATTATAAGTAAAAAAAAATGACTTATAATTTGGAAGGGAGGGAGTGTCCAACTGTCCATTAGCATCTTTTGTCGTTGATTCTTTAGGGGTAGGGGGGGGGGAGGCGGGTACTAAATTTCAATCGTACAGAGAATAGTTCACTCATTTTTGGGCTAATGGTTGTGTTTGTGTTAGCTTTATAAATCAATCTAGTTCTGGTTTCTTCCCTTGTTTCATGCATTATTACTTGCAATGGTATTTTGATTGTGGCATAGTGCGCATTCTTTTTAGTATCAGTCTTCTGTTTTTCCCAACAAAATTGTGCGTCTATTGCTAACTTTATCATGATTACAACTTGAAAGTTGGAACATACATTTTGGTCAATTATAGCCACATCTGTTAGTTTCTTGTAAACTAGTCCCACTGCTGTGAAATATAGGTTGCATGGGATCCATGTGGCCAACCTTTTAAGATCTAATATTTTCTAGAATTTAGTCATACCATATGCAAGTACAATAGTTAATGCAAATCCTCCATGTGGCCAACCTATTAAGATCTTATATTTTCTAGAATTTAGTCATACCATACGCAGTACAATAGTTAATGCAAATCCTATTATCTTCCAAGTGTTATTGTCAGCCAATGATCTAGTCTTGCAGAGATGCTTCTTTCCTTTTGCTGGTGCCAAGTTTTGTCAGTCAGATATGATTTAACTTCATTGTATTCTGGCTTTGATAAACGACACATACATTTTTTGGAAACTGCAATCTTGAACCAAAAGTAATTTGAATTTATATTCAAATCTTGTATTCCAACATTTTAGTAGGTAGTTCATAGAAATTTTCCTATTGAACATATAGTGAAGGGTACCCATACACACTCAGGGATTGGTACTACTTCACTAAGGCATATGTTTAGTCTGATGAGCAGTGTTTTTTTCCTTTTCATTTAGTCATGGTCACATCGAACTACTTTTTTCTTTTATGTTGTTCTATTCTTGTGCTGTCTGTACCTTGGTTCAACATCCCTTTTCTTTTACAAAAGGTTCAGTATTCTACCTTGTTTGTTTTTCAATGGTCCCTTATGCTTAGCTTTACTATTAACCTAATTAATTAGAAGTAATGCAGATATAGACACAATTTGAATATTTTGATATGTACTGCAGTGTGTTTGCGGACATCTATGTTTTCGTTTAGGTGCACGTATAGTGTTTCGATTTAGGTTATGAAACATTTGTATCCTCCTTTTGGAAAAGGAACCTATATAGCCTGCTTTTAACTGAACTTAACTCATATATTGTGCTCTTAGTTGGACCTAAGAATTTCTTTGCTTTGCAGGAACTCACCAAGTTCATCAACCAGTGCAACGAAATAAAAGCTGCAAATCTTGCTAGCAAAGAGGGCGGTGACCTCAACATATTGAAGGCTGATGGCGATCAATCTAAATCAAAGAAGTAGGAAGTCAGCAACTGAAGTTGAGTATGTGAAACGTGATATGTAGTAGGTAATGCGATGTGTTCTGCTGAAGAAATTCAGTTCCATATGGCTGGGTAGATGAATCTGTTTAGCGCAAAGTGACGGTGTAACTGCAACCATGCAACCATGGTAATGGCTTGCAAGTTTTGTTCTGTGTCATCTCTATTTTTGCAATTATTATATTGAAGCTTGTGTGTAATATCTGATCCGTTGAATATATTTTTTTACGTGGTCCAATAGGAACGCCGTGGTAGTGCTGGATATAAAAAAAAGCTCGTTAAACTGTTTCGGTAGCTTATTTCAAATTGCTCTGATTATGTTCATTTTTTTTTCCAAATCAAATTAGATCATTTTGACTCACGCATTAGGCCCCAATGGTCTTAAACAACTCAGATTGTACTAAATAAAAACAAATCAATTTCGAGAAAGGGGCGAAAAATACTTGTGCCGGCTTGGCAGACTGCAATCATGCTTTTCTTGCTTTTGCAAATAGGAGGACGTTGCAATCATCACGGGCATAGTGGCTTGTTCTATGCAGGCCGTTGCAATCATGCCTTTCTTGCTTTTGCAATTCGAGCTGTTTGCTTGCAAGCAACAACGCAGTCCTACCGTTTTGTTCTATCTAGAAACGGCCATTTGACTCGCACTTACTCTAGTTGAACTCCGACTGTGATTTTATTTACAACATTTTCGTGAGGTTGCACAATACTACATTGATGCTAACTTTTTATTTTTTCAAAAAAAAAGAAAGAATCATGGTCGTAGGTAAATACTACTAAATCCACCTGTAGGTGGTGCATTTGTTGGTCTAAATTTATGAGTTCAAGCATTGAAATCCTTACATTTATAATGAGTGCTGACTGCTGAGATACTACATGCTACGGTGCTACCCATTTATTTATATACTCCTTAACAACTCATTTACAGTAAGCATCCCAACCAAATCGATTGGGGTGGTTGATTACTAGGTCTAGGATCATGAGTGAACGGACTCAAGTCACTTGGTTAGGATAGTGCTGTAAAAAAAAGGTGTAGATCAAGGAAGGTCCTCTTTGACAGGGTTCCTCTTGAGCGGTTTTAGTTCTGGATTTTGGTGAAGTCTTCACAACAACTCATAAGATGGCGAAGCCATTTTTTTTACTAGACTAGATGGGTGAAACTGTTTGTACAAAGGCTACCAAACAAGACCAAAGTTTTTTTTTCGAGACCCACTTACAAACGTAGATGCTTACATACACGAGCGCACTCATCTCTATGAACGCACGCACACACACCCTACCCATATGAGCACCTCTAAAGAACCAAGTTGGACCAACAAATCTTGAGATTGACAAAGTCACCATAGGCGTCTCGTTGCCGACGGACATGTCGTCTACCACTGAAAGCGTAGCGCCGTTAAATCATGGAATAAATCCAAAAAAATACGAGAACCCGTGTCAAGTTGAGGACTTGAACCTAGGTGGACAGGTTCCACCACAAGAATCCAACCAGTTGATCTCCTAATTTTGAAGAAATGGATGTTAGCGCATAAGATGGCTAAATACCAAAGCACTTGGACATGTGGGTCATATGAACCTCATGTACCGCAATTCTTAGATTGCATGAGAGAAGTGATAACTCATGATTACATAATGATGGACAAAGGAACTAACAAAGGGTAAATATCATGCTTAATGATGATGAACAACTAGTTTACAAGCAAATTGGTAATGTAATCAAAGCACTTATCTAGTAGGGACCTGTAGTGTGTGTTGTTAGACTATCTTAGATTGGCCAACAAGACTATGGCACCATCTCTGATCATTGAGATCAAATGATGGACAACGTATCGAGGTTGGAAGAAGAATTGCGGTACAATGATAGTAGATTGGTTTTGGTTTGGTTGTATGTCTTTAATTGATAGTGGCCCTTTATATTTGATAAGGAAGATCTTGTTCTATGGGAGGATGTGTTTCATGTACAAAACTTAAAGCAAACTAACTTAGAACAAATCTACAACTATGATTTCAATCTTCTAAAATCAATTAACCTAAAAGACAAGATGACCTATTTTGTGAAAACTAGATGATCTAATTTTAATTTTTTTCTATCATTGTAACTTTGTCATCCAGAAACTGAATTAGACGATCCATATGTCTATTTTTATAATATGAACAAGAGCTATGTCATGGTGAACTCCAATCTGTAATTTTCTTCATCTTATTGCCATCACAAGTGTTTCTTTAAGCATTTAGTGAAATCAAGCCAAAAAACATGAGAAGGATGAATATGACCCACAAAATATATTGACATACCAAATAATTGGTATATAAGCCAACTTATATAATGTCAAATTATCGTTAAAACACTCTAACTTAGAATTCAACTTTATATAGTTTAGGCAACCCTAATTTATGTAATCCTATAATAAGTTGCCCGAGAAAAGTTCAACTGAATTTATTTTAGTTTATTTTAACTTTTGTCTTGCACTTCTATAAGTTGGATTATCTAATCTGACATGTAAATAAATAAGTTTGTCTACAATCTATTCCCTTTGTTCCAAATTATAAGTCACTTTGACTTTTTTTAGTACATCCATTTTGCTATCTAGATCCATAGCAAAATGGATATACTAGAAAAAAAAGTCAAAACGACTTAATTTGGAATGGTGGGAGTATATCTATATCGATACCTAATATTAAAGAGCGAAGTGACTCTTTCGCTCATTCTTCTTACCTCCCAAAGTGTCGTCACATATCTCCTTATCCGTATTTGATAGGGACTCACATCTATAAGTCGGATTATCTAATATGAGATGTTACATAGATACGTCAACAATGCATGATCGAACCTCTTTGCCAACCAAAAAGGCTAGACTAGGAGTTTTTATTATCAATATACATGTGCATCCACCACAAAACATCTACATCAAGGCAGTTTATCGTTTTCATTATCAATACACAGGTGCATCCACCACAAAACATAAAAATCAAGGTACTCATGATAGACGTTCTAATAGATGAGACAACATCTCTAGCTACTGCTGCAGTTCTTCTTATGTGACAGTCAAGATATTGTACATTTCCTAAATTCCTCATATCACGTCACAAAAAAATCCTCGTATCACTCTACCCCACCTGATTAGAGAATCAAGCACCTTATTACACAACACTTCATCAACTAGACACAACAAAGAAGCACAAGGACCTTCAAAAATAAAGAGAAGCCAACTTACCTAGCATTAAATTATCAGTAAAACACTTCTAGAATTCAATTTGTAAACCTTAGGCGACCCTAACTTATAAGTTGCCCAAAAATAGTTTATTTGAACTTATTTTAGTTTATTTGAACTTGTCTTTCACATCTATAAGTTGGATTATCTAATTTGGTATGTAAACAAATAAGTCTATCTACAATCTATGTCTATAGATTTAAAGAGCGAAGTGATTCTTTTGTTCTTACCTCCCAAAGTGTATCGTGTCTCTTCTTAGGCCTTGTTTAGTTTCTAAAAAATTTTGTAAAATTTTTCAGATTCTCCGTTACATCGAATCTTTAGACGCATGCATGGAGTATTAAATATAGACGAAAAGAAAAACTAATTGCACATATTGGTCGGAATTAACGAGATGAATCTTTTGAGCCTAGTTAGTTTATAATTGGACAATATTTGTCAAATACAAACGAAAGTGCTACAGTATCGATTTCCCAAAAAATTTTAGAACTAAACAAGGCCTTATTCATATTTGATCAGGACTCATAATCCGTGCCTATATATAAGTTAGAACAATGCAACAACAATGGTACAAAGTCCGGATACGTTTGCAAGTTACAAATAAAATAGAAAGGAAAACAATTATGTGTATCAATGTATGAATCTAGATTTTTTCGTGCATAATATCTGTTGCAAGGCCTTGTATAGTTTCTGAAGGAAAAAATTTCGGGACACTGTAGCACTTTTGTTTGTTTGTGGTAATTATTGTCTAACTATAGACTAACTAGGCTCAAAAGATTCGTCTCGTCAATTTTGACCAAACTGTGTAATTAGTTTTTATTTTCATCTATACTTAATACTCTATGCATGCGTCTAAAGATTCGATGTGACGGAGAATCTTAAAAAATTTAAGGTTTTTGGGTGAAACTAAACAAGGCCCAACTCGCAAGGTACTCCCTCTGTTTAGAAAAGAACACAATTATGAGATCCGTACAAGTTAAAGTAACTTAAATTTATCCAAATTTATAACAAATAATATTAATATTGATGTTTCCAAATAAATTTATTATAAAAATATATTTTACGACTACTCTAATGATATTAATTTGGTACTAACAATATTAGTATTTTTTATATAATTTTGATTAAAATTTAAACTGATTGATTTTTCGTGAAGTGAGAATCGAATTAGGCCTTGTTTAGTTATAAAAAATTACAAAATTCCTCGTCATATCGAATCTTGCGGCACATATATAGAGTATTAAATATAGACAAGACAAAAACTAATTATATAGTTTACTTATAATTTGTGACATGAATTTTTTAAATCTAGTCAGTTTATAGTTAAATAATAATTATTAAATATAAACGAAAGTACTATTTTATTTAAAATCCAAAATTTTTGATAACTAAAACAAGTCCTTAGGCCTTGTTTAGTTCCGAAAATTTTTGGAAAATCGACACTATAGCACTTTCGTTTGTATTTGATAAATATTGTCCAATCATAGACTAACTAGGCTCAAAAGATTCGTCTCGTCAATTCCGACCAAACTGTGTAATTAGTTTTTATTTTTGTCTATATTTAATACTGCATGCATGATTCTAAAGATTCGATGTGACGGGGAATATGAAAAATTTTACAAAATTTTGTGGGAACTAAACAAGGCCTTATTCTACACGGAAGAGTACCAACCACTTGGAGTCTGCGGCGTGAGAAGGCAAGGCACACGTGCGATCGCGCAGCAGCGTCAACGCTCTGCCCGGTTAGCTGCCGTTGACGAGCTGGCTTCCATGCCGGGCCCACGGGCCACCTCTCAGGAACGGGACCACCTGCAAGCGAGCGTCGCCGTCACCCTTCCGCCGCACTTGTCCGCCATTTTCTTTGATCGACTGAAGGATACCACGTCATTTGTTCTAGGAATCGCCATTTCCTAATTCTCAGTCAGTCCTCGCTTCCGGCTTCCCTCCCAACCCCAACTCGCACGCCAAGAATTCTAGAATCTCTCTCCTCTCCTCTCCTCTCCTCTCTTTAAGAGGGGATACAGAGTAGGGAAGAGAGAGAGAGGGCAGAGAGCGATGAACGCGGCGGCGGCGGCGGCGCGGAAGGCCGCGGGCGGCGGCATGGCGCGCGCGCCGGCGCTGGTGCTAGCGCTGGTGGCGGCGGGGGCGTTCCTGATCTCCTACAACTTCTTCGCCATGCTGTTTCGCGGCGGCGGCGGCGGAATAGGCGGCGCGGCGGCGTCCTCGGGGACGAGGGACCCTGTGGTGGCCATGCCGGCGTGGATGCGCGAGGCGGCGGACACCGAGGCGCGGCGGCGGCCGTTCCATGTGGCGCTCACGGCCACGGACGCGCCCTACAGCCGGTGGCAGTGCCGAGTCATGTACTTCTGGTACAAGCGGATGCAGGCGCGGCCGGGCGGGGAGGCCATGGGCGGCTTCACGCGCGTGCTGCACTCGGGAAAGCCCGACGGGCTCATGGACGAGATCCCCACCTTCGTCGTCGACCCGCTGCCCGCTGGCAAGGACCATGTACGCAATCGAATAAACAACAAAACCACCTCTTTCTATCTCCTTCAGGCTTCAGCCTGTTTGATTGTTTTCTCATCAACGCGGGGCAATGTGGGGGGTACATAAGATTTATATGGTTTTATTTTCGGATTATGATTTGTCAAGAAGCTTGCTCGCTGAATAAAAATAATAATGTAGCATGTACAGTACTCTGTAATCTGTTGATGTCTCGTGATTGAAGTATCTATTCAACTGATTTGCTTGTCTGACATTTAGCCTTGATGGTCTGTACCCTGACATTCCAATGTTCTTTTGCAGGGATACGTGGTCTTGAATAGACCGTGGGCATTTGTGCAGTGGCTTCAGAAAGCAAAGATTGAAGAAGAGTAAGTTCCCTTGTATCTGTGTTTTTTATTTTGCTATACCGTTTCTGTTCAGTTTCAAGTTTTAATCTTCCACCCAAACCCTGTGATTCAGCATACAGTAAAGCATGACTTATAAAATAGCAAAAATTGAATAGTTTCCTTCCTCATGCTTAAATAAAAAGGACTATACTAAATTACTAATCTAATGTGTATATGACCGTTCTGCTTTGGTGAAAATGGCAGGTATATACTAATGGCAGAACCAGATCATATATTTGTGAAACCTTTACCAAATTTGGCCCATGACGATGATCCAGCAGCATTTCCCTTCTTTTACATTACACCATCAGAACATGAACAAATTATCCGGAAATACTATGCCAAAGAAAGAGGTCCTGTCACAGATATTGATCCTATTGGAAATTCTCCTGTAATCATTAAGAAGGTAATTTCTTCTTGCACAACACCCTTTTACCTAAGCAGTTTATTGATTTTCTGACCATCCATTTGGTGCATTAGCATTTAAATCCTTTACTTCACTTGTTTGCTATTTGGGTTTACTAACTTCGCGAGACCTCACTTAACACAGTCTCTTTTCATGTGAGAACTTTTCAGACACTTCTTGAGAAGATTGCCCCCACATGGATGAATGTGTCAATTCAAATGAAAGAGGATGAAGAGACAGATAAAATTTTTGGATGGGTGCTGGAAATGTAAGAATTACTTTATCCTTTATCCAAATTGTGCAAATTCTTATGTTCACTTGTTACGTTATTATGATTCCAGCCTTTTTCTTTGACCTTTAGGTATGCATACGCTGTTGCTAGCGCATTGCATGGGGTTCAGCATATCCTTCGTAAAGATTTCATGATCCAGGTGCTCCATTTGTTTGTGTTTTTATCTTGATAGTATTCCTCACTTCAAATAATGTGTTTGATTGACATGATGGTAAACAACAAATGCAGCCACCCTTTGATACAAAGCTCGGGAATACATTTATAATCCACTTCACTTATGGATGTGACTATTCACTAAAGGTATTAGAATCCCAAATTGCTGAATTTCTTCTATATATCTGGTTTTCATATGAAATTTAAAAAAATTGAGTGCATAAAATAGATATTTTACTGCTCCTGTTATTTTACTGACAGTATTTGACAATAAATAATATTTCAGGGTGAACTGACCTATGGGAAAGTTGGTGAATGGCGATTTGACAAAAGATCATTCCCAGATGGGCCACCACCAAGAAATTTTACATTGCCCCCTCCTGGAGTCCCAGAAAGTGTGGTACGTGTATTAGCAGATAAATTGAAAAGGCTTGGCATGTTTTTGTTATAATACAATGAACCTATTATGGTATCAATGTGTTTTAAATGTTCACCATCCACACGATTATTTTAAAATGCTCATCATTTACATGAACTTTTCTTTTGACTGCTAATGTACTTGACAAACAACAAACTAATCTGGCCTTTCCTAATCTTTTCTCAATGCAGGTTACTCTAGTAAAAATGGTCAATGAAGCTAGTGCAAACCTACCTCGGTGGGATGATGGAATATAAACTTTGGCTGATGTCAATTATACCTTAGGTTCCTTTGATTTGCCCCTTGTATATGGGGAATATCAAAGTATCAGGTGCAGTCGGCTGTTTGGTTTATGCCCAAAATAGCTGCTTGCACTCGCACACCATACCTGATAGAAGACGATACAGAATTATCTCATTGTACTTTTTAGAAAAAGAAAAGTAAGTTGGCACCCACAGTTTTCCATTTAATTATCTTGTAACTGTTGCTCACCGCTGAAAATCTCAATACAAGTTTTTTTATCCTAATAAAGTTTAAGTCATTTTAACCTTCTCATTTTTTTTTGAAAAATCTTTGTTTTAGATGTTCTACCTTCTATGTGTTTCTTACACTTTGTTCCTTCCCTGCTCCTACTTAATAAATACTATCACCCTCATGAATGAAAAATCGTCTTCCCAATAATACATAAAAACAAAGGTCACTAAGGGCATGTACAGCGCAAACGGTTTATTTTGCAAAAAAAACACCCTCACCGCCGCGAGTTCAATGAGGAGAGAGAGTGAACCCGTCGTCTCGCGACTCGCGAGGCCACGGGCTCAGCTCATGCTCCGAGAGTCCCAGGTCTCGTCGTCAGCCGAGGGCAGCGCTGTACGGGATGTGCCGTCTCCAAGCTTTGGTGTGGGATCCGGATGTGGCTCGCGCCATTTTAATTCTTCTGTGCCAAAATCACTCCCATCCACACCATACATGTGGCTCAAATCCTTCGTCGGCACCCAAGATCCAGCGCACCCACGCGATGGCACCAAAGAGGGTTACCGCGGAGGTGAGAAAGGAGTCGAAGGGCTCAGCAGCGACAGCGGATCCCAATGGCGCAGAGTCGATTCATCCCCAAACCATGCGAGACTGCACATCTGAAAATAGCTAAGTTTCTTAAAATAACCAAGTTTCTGAAAAATAGCCAATTTTCTGTGATCTGGTATCTAGCTGCACATCTGTAACATTTTATATGATCTGGCTGCTACCGTGAAGACTGCTGCTGAGGTTCTGAAAATAGTTGTTTAAGTTCTGAAAACTATGGGCTGAAAGTATGGTGATTGCAGTTTTGGCTTCAAGTTTCAAAAGTTCTGTTCACCCACTATTTTGCAGGTATGGGATGATTCCATGTTAGTTAGCTAACTTCATGAAGTTGGATCATCGTGGTCCTAACTTTGGCTTGCTGTTCATCTATGTCAAATGAGGTTTCCTAGTTGTTTTAGTTGAGTTGACCTTTTAGTAATTCAATCTTCGCAGTTTCTTATGGATACAGATTGCTAGATTATCTGTAGTTTTGTAGATATATCTGTATTTGCAGTGCAATCAGAATGCTTTTGGTCTCTCATGAATTTGTGTAAACTTGGAAACTTGTACTGTTGCTGGCAAGATATGGGGATGGAGGCCACAAGGATCAGTTCCTGTCTTGATCAGAGTCAGTGAAATCTAAGTCTTTTAATCAGAATCAGTAGTGCAAGTGTCTCTGTGGACAATGCCAAACACATTCCCTGTGATTATGATGAACTACTAGTTAGATAATAATATACTTTGTCATGCAGTACGTAGAGCTTTTACAGGTGTAGGTGTAATTTTGTCATGCAAAGTTGTTCCCAGCATGGAGTTCCTGCACAGCGGCGGCACACACATGTTTCTGAACACAGACCAGGAAGCAAGCAAGCACATGCAGCGGCTCCATTTGCTTTTGTCTGATATGCTCTGTTCTGAAAACAGTAAACATGGTCATCATTATTAAGTTATGCAATGACTGACAACAGTAGATAGTTGATTTAAGTTAGTATTTGTTGTCAGTCAGTTCATCTACTTGTTCTACGCTTCTGGAATTTTCTGCACTTGAGATGATGCATATGCTTTTCACTTGCAATGATGAAGATGCTTTCTCCTGCAACATATATGCAGTGTATGTTTTAGCAACTGTATATGTGGATGGCTACTGGTAGTGTGTATGAAGTTGGTTAAGATATCAAATTTATGTTCTTCCAGGAAAGGATAGTTGCAAGATTCAGACAGGTGACTTGTAAAAGAAAGCTCATTTTGGTTTCTAGTTGTCTGAATGTTTCATATATGCAGAAAGGTCACTGTGATATATTAGATCAGTAGTGCTGTAGATGAGTGGAAACTTGCTGCTTCTTTTTTTTTACAGTTTATTAGTCTGTTGTTTTTGCTGCCCTGTAAACTGAACATCATGTTTTTTTTTCAGATGCTGTCAAGCTGTTACATGCTGTCATAGGCTGATAGGCACAACTGATGGTTTCACTGTTGCATGCATGCTGCTACCGTGAGAGAGGCTCTTTGTTTACTTGTAGGTGAAAGAGAATTCTTGACAATTATATTATAGTATGAACATTTGTAATCTTTGGTTGCTTGTAGGTGTGAAATCATGTTTTATCAAATAGCAACACAATGATATACTAAGATGATATTCATGATTGATTATGACTACATGTCATTAAACCACATGCAGATAGTCAAATAGATGATTTGTGGGTTGTATGAGTTAACGTGCAGACAGTCAAATAGATGACTTGTGGGTTGTATGAGTTATCTGTTTAGTTGTTTGTGTTGTGAATTTTAAGAACTTACAGATAGATATCTGTCGGTGGGTTGTACATGCCCTAAAATCCTTTAAATTCTTTATTGTGTACAAGTCTAAAATGACCTATGTTTGGAATAAGAGGCGATGAAAAAAAAATGTAAAAACCTACTGATATTGACATGATCTCCAACATGACACTTTGAAAGTATATTATAATAAATAGAAAGACCTATGTACTTATTATTAAAAAATTATTTTAGAATGAATTAGTAATAACAATGTTGTGATATCAATCCATATAAAAATTTTAGGATAAAAAAGTATGATTTAGAATAAATCTAGATGGATAAGAAAAAGAAATCCACCGAACTATTTTCTCTGTATCTTGAGATCATAGATTTATATTATTAGGTGCATGTTTGTGACACAAAAAGAAAGTAAAATGTGGAAACTTTGAGGCCTCTTTGGAACATGGGATTTTTTTTCTATTCCTGCGTTTTTCCTACGAAAAATGAACTAAATGCTTTGAAATTTCTGTGTTCTAAGGCCATCCTCAATGGAGGTTTCATGACCCAGTTTCCAATACATCAATATTTTGGAAACAGTGCACAAGAATTTCATGGGGATGAAACTCTCTCTACTCCCATGAAACTCTTATCATCTCTCTTGTCATTAATATAGTGCCACATCAGTATATTTAATGTGCATGAAACTCTAATGAAACACCCATTGAGACTGGCCTAAAGAGGCCCTGAAACATCGGAGTTAGAACCTTACCTTGCTTTGGTGACAGAAAGGAAGGACATGTAAAATAGCGGTAGGAGTTTACAGATGGAAATTCACTTAGGAGCTTGATTTTTAGGCCCTTTTTAGTAGGGTCTAGGCTTCTTAGAAAAATAGTAAAAACATGTTATGGTGGTTTAGGTTTCTGACAAAAAACTGGCTTCGACTCCATCTTCTTTGGCTTCAAAGGCTGTTCTCACATGTGCAAGTTGTGGAGGGAACTATTACTAAGAAGGATATATTGAGTAGTCAATTCATGTTTTTTTTTGTGTGAGGGTTTTAGAGTGGGAAATTGTACCATGTGAACATCGTAGATGTATTTTTCTTTGACTTAAAGTATAATTTTCACTAATTCCCACCCTTCTCCTCATAAGTCGTAACAAGTAAGTCATTTGTGCGTGTTGACCCTCTTAAACTCTCATTCTACATCCTATAAAAATTCACATTCCCGCTGAAAAGGATTTTTAAAGTCTTTCACCAGTAATCTTCTACCAATCCTTTTAAACTCTCATTTACTTTCACCAATTATCTTCAACCCATAGCTTACTTTCTCCAATGCACCATGAATTCAAAGATTTTACCAACCCATAGCTTACTTTCTCCATCCATTTCAAATTTTATGATATTTTAGCTTTTATAGATACGTGGCTTTTGCTATGCACTTGGATATATATTATGTCTAGATAAATAGTAAAAGCACTTATAATTTAGAATTAAGGGAGTGTATATCATTCAATATCCATAGTACTCCCAAATTTGAATTTCTTTGTGGCTCGATTCCATGGGATCTATGTAAAGCCTCCAATCTAGTCCTCGTGACTTCTTATGACTTCTCAAACCATCTTTTATCATCTTCAAGCTTGACTAAGTTTTTAAGTTTATTTGGTAGAGCCCATGCATTTTCAGTAATGCTAGAGTTTTAGACATTTGCACAAGTAGTACATACTCCAGTGAGTTCTAGTGAGTCTTAAAATTTCAGTGAATCTTAAAATTTCAGTGAATTTTATGATAAGGCCATAATATAATCGAATCTGCTCAAAGGCCCGATTTTAATGAGTAAAGGCCATAATCGGATCTATAATTTCAGCGAGTACCCATCCATCTCGACAAGCTGGTTTTCTGATAAGCCCATAATCGGATCTGCTCAAAGGCCCCAGCTCCCGTAAGGACGTCAGGCCAAATAACTGACTGAGCTGGACACAAGATAAAAAAAGGAAAAAAAAGAAGAAGAATTCCAAGCTGCACCGTATGCAGCATTTCTCGGCAAGTGTGCGAGCTAGCGCTTCAGCACTCTATGCGATTCTTTTTTTTTTACTCTCTTTCCTTCATATAGTATAAAATATTCAGTTTGTTAGCTATTAGATCAGTCGCTTTCACCAGTATGTCATGCATATTTATTAGAGCGTCATCTCAGCAAAACTGCACTTTTTGCATAAAACGAAGAGTAGAGAGAAGGAAGTAGTTTCACCATGGTGAAACCCCGCGGACGTTGTTTCCCACGCGGTGAAACGGGATGAAATTCCCACTGGGGGCTAAATCGTTTCACCATCTTGCATGTGATCCAATCATTTTGCAGTAATTAAATGCTTTGCCCAGCCTAGGAAACGTCAAGGTGAAACTCGTGCATTGTGGAGGTTGTTTCATTATTCGTTTTTGTCAACAGATTTGTTTTGAAAATAGTGCATTGAAAAGGGCCATTGAGATTGGCCTTAGATAGCTTTGTTGGGACATCTAAGACTATCTACAACCAATGTCATTCAAAATACAAGACTTATTTGTCCTTTATAAAAGGTTCTAAACCTATTTTTAATCTTCTTCAACAACAATACCTAAAAGACAACACTCTATATAAATGAGTCTCAAGAAAAGAGGATATCCAAATTTAGGTTATGCTTCTCCCAATATCTAAAATGAATCTTTATATAAGTATTCTGTTAAAAGCTATAGGTATTATTTTGAAGATCTAATTTAGATTTAGGTTGAGGCCAAGTACAGTGTAGGTCTCGGCTGGATTTAATTTTTTAGAAATTTGAGGCCCTATCAAAGGGTAATTCACACTTTTCAGAAAACTAGCACGACGCTCTGTCTCTCCCGCCCCGGCGTTCCCAACCGCCAGCACAAGCCCTCGCCAATCGGCAATCGCCATGGCCGGCAGCCACCTGCGCTCGCTCCGCTTCCTCGCCTTCTCCTCCGCCAGGTCCCGTTCCCTCCTCCACCTACTCGCCCGCCCCCTCACCTCTTCCCAATCTTCTCACGCCTACCACCATTCCCCCTACCCTGCCGCCGCCCCCAACCATGTCCACCAGGCGCAGCAGCAGCAGTGGTCTCCCCCACGGAACCCTTGTCCCGACGCCCTCCCTCCACAATGGTCCTCGCAGGGACATCCCTCTCCGCGGCCGCCGAGAAACTACCAGCAGCAGGGGCCGCCTCCGCCGCGCCAAACCTACAGGTCTGCACCCACGCAGCAGCCGGTGCCACCGCCACGCCACGGCTACGAGCCTCCTTCCTCGCAGCAGCACGCCACCCCACCGCCGCCGCCGCCGCCGCCTGAACCTGTTGCGGGGCCTGGTGAGCTGATTGGACTGTGCCGGGAGGGACGTGTCAAGGACGCAGTGGAGCTTCTCGCCAAGGGGGCGCGTGCGGACCCGCCCGCCTTCTACGAGCTCGCCGCCGCCTGCTCCAACCCGAAGCTGATCGAGGAGCTCAGGAAGGTGCACGACTTCTTCCTCCGTTCGCCCTTCCG
>Ga0182004_10001454_pt1 | contig 17354 bp, 22 predicted proteins | sample Sormic07211540_1_FD_120479 | JGI IMG/M metagenome (GOLD analysis project Ga0182004, IMG submission 120479) | Endophyte microbial communities from Sorghum bicolor roots, Mead, Nebraska, USA - 072115-40_1 MetaG | ecosystem: Host-associated > Plants > Roots > Unclassified | place: USA: Nebraska...
GAAGAAAGTGACATCGGCCAACATGATTGATTTTGTGAAAGAACACATTGTTTACCGATTTGGCATTCCTCAAACAATCACTACCGATCAGGGTACCATGTTTACATCAGGAGAGTTTGATGAGTTTGCAATTGGTATGGGGATTAAAGTGTTGAATTCTTCTCCTTACTATGCTCAAGCTAATGGACAGGCCGAGGCTTCTAACAAAGGGATTATTAAGCTTATTAAGCAGAAAGTTGAAGAAAATCCAAGAAGGTGGCACACATTGTTAAATGAAGCTTTGTGGTCATATCAGATGGCGTGTCACGGGTCAACCAAAGTATCACCCTACCAGTAGGTGTATGGACACGATGCGGTGTTACCATGGGAAATTAAAACTGGATCTGGGCGGATGTCTTTCCAAGATTAATTAACTGCCGATGACTATGCTACTTTGATGAAAGATGAGTTGGCTGATTTGGCAGAGCATCAGAGCTTTGATATGTATAGAAGAAAATAAAAAGAGGGTTGCCAAATGGTATGATAAAAAGGTGAAAGTCAAAGAGTTTGCTGATGGGGATTTGGTATGGAAATTAATTCTACCGATTAGGACTAAAAGTTCATAATTTGGAAAATGGTCTCCTAATTGTGAAGGTCCTTATTGGATAAGTTGGTCTGCTCCAAGCAATGCTTATATTTTAGAAACTCTCAAAGGAGTTGAATGGAAAATATTTGAAGAAGTATTACCCAAGTATCTGGATTGATGCCTGAAAGTTTAAATGCCGATAACACTCCTATCGGCTGGATGAACTGTGTCTGGGATCATGCATAATGTTTAGGTGCCGATAACAGTCCTATCGGCTGGACCAAAATGATTAAAGGTTTTCTAAGGGCAGAATTGAACAAGTTGCCGATGAAGAGTTCACAGGTTCAGCAGAGCTTGGATAGTAGATATGGCGCGCAAACGGATCTGATTGGCAACTTCTATCTCTCGAATGTCTTCGTCGGCTGAACCCTCTGTCGGCTTGAACTTCTTCTTCATTTGCAGTGCGTTGCGAGCTTGGATGTTTCTTTCTTGCTGAAGAGTTCAGGCAGCTGGCTTTCTTCTTGCTGGGCTTGGGTTAGGGCCTCTTCTACCTGTTTTAGTTCAGCTAGTAGGGCTTCTCTTCTTGCCGATAGATCGAAAATCTTCTGCTTTAGCTCATCCCCTGAGGACTGCAAAAATACCGATACTCTTGTGTTTTTCATCGGCAGCGCGCTTTACTTGCATCACTTCTTCTGTGAGCCGGGCGTGAGCAGCTCTATCGGCAAGACGCTGAGTGGCTTTCTGATATTGGAGCTGGCGGCTTTCTAAGTGTGCAGCTTGGAAAAGGACTTCTTCTGCATCGGCTGGGATCTGACCACGAAGAGTCTTGAATAAAGCTTTGGCTGGATCAGAATCATCTACTAGCTAGGATGTATCTTGATGGAGCAGAGCCAACAAGTCTTCCAGCTTAGCTTTAATCTCTATCGATGAGACTCCTACTGCCTAAGAAGAACTTGCTTCTTCACCCTCGTCATCGGAAATGTCGATGGCAAAGGAGAATAGGCTGTCTGGAGAATCTTGTTCCCAAAAAGGGAATGAAGATAAGTTATTTGATGATCAGGTATTAATAATATAAAGGCTAGAGATAACATAACTTACTTGCTTCAGAGCGGTTTTGTGCCTGTGACGTGGAGATGCCGCCGTTATTATGGGTTGATCCGCTGAAGTTGTCGATGGAATAACTTCAACTGAGAAATTACAAGGATGATTATAATTTACAAAAATAAAATTCATCGATGATAATTCTATGATCAAATACTTTACCTTGAGGAGGTATGGTGATTGGTTGTTCTGGAGGGATGGCCGATGACGTGCCCAGATCGGCCGGGTCGGCAACCTGTTCAGAGACATCGGCTGGTGCTTCTAGCTGGGATACTTGTTGGGGAGGAGAAGGTACTTCTTGTGTCTTGGCTTCCGGTGAATAAGGGGATGATTCTACATGGATCGGCGATACTAGAAGAGGAGGAGAAGATGGTGCTGTCCTCTAGCACTTTGGTTGCGACTTGGTGCTTTTGGAGCCTTTTCTCTTAGCTTGGCTGGGCTGGGGGGCATCGGCACTTGTTTGAGTGCTTCTGGTCTTAGCCAATTTGCTAGTTTGCTGTTGCAACAACCAAAGTTTCATGAGTAAAATCATAAAAGAATATTGATAAAATTTTGTTGGAAGATAAAATTCTCGATGAAAGTTTTACCTTGAAAGCCTGTGCCAAGGTAGCAGCGGCTACTGATGGGGATGCTTTTGACCTCTTGGTGGTCGTCTTCTTGAAGCGCACGTTGCGGTGCGTTAGAGCCGCTAGACTTGGTGCGTGGTGGCCGATCAAAGAAATCGGGCCTGATTGAAGAAGATCGATCGGCTTCCCACTCCTGCTGATTGTTGGCGCTGGATTATCAACCTGTTGAAATAAATAGAAAACAAATATGTTGCCGATAGGATCAGAAATAATGGAAGGAACAAAGTGTCAGTAAAAGACTTATAATGTCATCGGGAACTTTGTAGTCGGGGTCGATCATGCCGCGGTATGTGTGGGCCAATGCGCTGAACAGGTGCTCCTTCCACTCCTCCCACCATTGTTTATACAGCTGAGTAACAAAAAGAGCTGGGACCCATGCCGATAGATCGATGTCTGGCGTATCGGCATTTGGCTGAAGCTGAGCTATCCTTATCCACTCATGCCCACTGGTAATTATCTCTCTTGGCTTCACCACATCTGCATAACAGAGTCTGATCGGTAGTTGGCCAAAAGCTAGTTGGTGAGCTAGTGCCAAAGGTGTTCACTGGGATAGCCCTCGGAGTGATGATTGCCATCATTAAGTCATTATCCTTATTGAGAGCAGCATCAAAAGTGTGGAAGATGAGCGGGAATCTAGTCTCTAGATCTTCGTAGGGCATCCATGCTCGTTGTTCTTTGGTAAGGCCGTCATATAAGGTTTGGAAGAATCAGCCAATTTGGTTTTCGTTGCAGCTGGTACCAGGCAGAACTATGGTAGCCTCGCCATAATTGATGGGCGGGCGAGTTGCCGATTCATCATTAGCTAGGTTATAATCTTCGGCAATGTCTCTGCGGAATCGCTGTGCAAAGAGATTGAACCGAAGGTGTTTGTGCATATGAACATTAAGCCACATGTTGATAAACCACCAGGGGCCTCCTAGGTTGCCGATGGGTTCACCTAACAGAAGCTTCTCAGTCACTTGGTGGAGGAGGTGATAGGTAGCACCGAGGAAGTATCGGCCAAGGGGAAATTGGCCACCATTTCTAGCCTTTCTATTGCCGATAAGTAGATAGAGGTTGGTTTTTACCGATCGGCCATAGAAGAGGAACTTGTCTAGCCACATGTTCAGGAAAGTGGCGTGTTCCCTTTGCCCAACTGGTCCTGTCCTCCGGTACTTCTGGATATATCCTGACCAACCGCCGATATTGCGGGTTTCTACCTTGCGTTCAGCTTTACGGTCGTACAGATGGCTATCATCGGTAGATGCAATATCTAAGCCAGTGAGCATGAGCACATCAGCAAGAGTGGGAGAAGCAGGTCCATGACCGAACAGGAAAGCATTGAGGGTATCTGACCAGAAGTATGAAGCAGCTATTAGTAGTGATTCATTTCTATCCATATCGGCAATGGATAGCCTGTTACACTGATCTAGTTTGTGTTCACCCCATTGTACTTCGTTCGAGTTGCTGACTCTCAAGAACCAGTCCTTCTATCCCTTGGTGGAACTTGGCCAGGATCGGAAGGTATCTTTCCACAGATCTAATGAAAAATTTTTGGCCCTAAAGGGTATTCTATTGGTTTCTGCAATGATCAAGTAAGTGGGATCTGGGTCACCCAATGGACCAAGGCATTGAAGATGAGGTTGCTCGGTGGGGATGACAATTTTTTCGCTCAATTCCTAAAGGGTTTGGAGATTGGAAGAACAGAGAAAGAAAGAAAATGCTAGTAAGTAAACTTGCAAAAAGGTAAAAGTACGGCAGAGAGAGGAAAGATGGGAATAGATAAACCTCAGTGACGATGAAGTTGACGGCCATTTCTTCCTGAAAGAAATGAAGATCGGAGGCTTGAAGAACTGTTGGGAAAGATTTTGTTGGAGTTCTTGGGCTCTTCAACAATGCCGCCGCCAGAGGAGATGGGTTTGGAGGATGCAGGATGACGAGGTGGAGAAAGAGTACCGAAGAAGGAAGTATTTATAGGATAAAGTGAGCAGGGGCATTTCTGACTTATCTCTTTGTTGTAGCCGTGAAATTCGAGAGTGTGCAGTTGGATATGGTAACTGTTCGCACGGTAATCAAGGGATTGTGCAAGTGATTTGACAGCAAGCGGTCATGATTTTAGGAGATATTTTACTGTGCGAGATCTCCTGGTCGGCTCATCGGCAATCCACTCTAACGGAAAAGTTGTCGATGAGCGGCTGTTTAGGAGATTTGGTCCGAGAAGTTGAGAGATTCAAGGAGCATGCTGGAGATCTAGGTTAAGGTTGTTCAGATTTGGCAATTAATTGCTGTTAGAAGGAAATAATTGTGAAAAGGGCGTCATTATTAGGAGAGAATTTTGGAGCATTAATGATTTCATACTCCGAAATTGGGGGGCATGTGTTGACACAGTTTTTGGACACGCATCTGAGAAATTAATGGAGTACGGATCGGTAGGCGGAAAAGTAATGACTCACTGTGAGAAGAGTTACCGAAGGGTTATGATGCCGATGATAAAGCAGCAGGATGTGACCAAGTCCAGGGATGATGATGGATCTATGCCGATGGCCGATGTTGATGGTTGCCGATGCCGATGGAGGGTGATTTGCCGATGATAGTAGAGGAAGGCGCAGGAACTGTCAATAGGATGGTGACGGTGTGCCGATCGCCTATGGTGGATAGATTAATGTTTTCCATAGTTATTAGAGTTTGTTTTACATACGGATTCCGTTTGATTTAGAATTAGAGTGCTAGTCGTGTCTGATTATAACTCTTTTAGACAGGGTATAAATGTAGACCCCGTAGCAATGTAAGAGACATACACAATCAATCAAACACAAGTTTTTACATCTATTTCAGCATCTACTTTTTGACGACTTCGTCAACTTGCATATTTTTCTTTTACTTACGAGTTCTTAAGGATTCATCGAGTCAAACTCGGCGAGTTCTCAAGTTCCGCGTGAATACCTCTTGGCCGTGGCATCCGGGCGTATCGCTGTTGTCGGAACCGAAGTATTCGAGTTATCACCTTTGTCGATTGTAAGGTCAAATCGGCTGGCACGACTTAACATCGAATCGGATATTAGCCTATTGTGTTTGCAGATCCACTTTTGCATCAACAAATATGTAGACGTGGTGTCTACATATCTTGTTTATTTATGAGCGCACCCTGACGTGCTGGGACGTGTGGTAGACCGTGTAGGTGACAGCTGCGTTGTATCCTCTGTAGTCCACCCTCCATACATAGGACAAGTATGGCATGGTCGCGAAGGAGGTGACCCTTATGTCTTAATATCCACATTAGTTGATGCCTCTTTACATGTAATTATGATATAGGGTTGACTTAACGATGATTTCTAGATGTAATTGCACTAATTAGAGTTATTCATTGGTGTAGTTATAGCATTACCTTAGATTCAACTCCCTAATTTACCCATTGGCTAACTATGATTATGACTAGTAGATGCTCTGATGATTATCCTTAATTAAGATACTTGATGATTATGCTATCACTATTATTTATCTATGTTTATCTTGTGACCTCTGTCTGTTATAAGTAGATTATATGACTTGGGTAATATCATTTATTCATCCTATATAGTTTCTTATCAATATAATAAATTATAGTTTAACACTTAGCCTTCTCAGTTGTATAAATATAAATCGACAACTTGGATACTTCCCTAGGTAAAATGCTATAACGGTATAATTATGTGTCCGCTTGCAGAACCCATTTAGTTTATAATTATATTTATATCTTTTATTCTGTCTAGTTGTAGTAGAACATGTGAATCTATATTAAATTTGTAGCAATGTAATTAGGGATGACAACTGTCGATGAAAGCTAGTCAGCAGTTTACCTTGGGGTATACCACGGCAGTAGTTTATCGGTAGACGGTGCGCAAGCTACGAACTCGATGGTAACGCAAGACACGGACAAGGCTTTTATCCAGGTTCGGCCGCCGTGTGGGCGTAATACCTACGTCCTGCGTCTGGTTGTATTGAATTGTGTTGAGATAATCCGTCCTAGGAGGGTTCCTTGCCTCTCCTTATATAGTCCAGAGGGCAGGGTTACAGATCTGGAAACTAATCCTAGTCGGTTACAATTGTCATAGATAGTAGATATCAATTCCTATTCTAACCGACTAGAATCCTGCTTGATCTCCACGTCTTGTTTCCTTGCGTGAAACTCCGAGCAGTTAGATCAAGCCTCGAACTGTCTCATGAATGACCAAGTCTCTTGGTCCAAGTCTAGCCGTAAGGGTATAGGAGTTTATACCCTCACAACTAGTCCCCGAGCACCATGTATTGTGATGTAACACGCCGTCTTGAGCTTCTCCGACCAGTAAGGCTTGACGTCTTCATTAAGCACAAAAATTACCCAAACAGTTGCAACGGTATTTTAACCAATTCAAAAGACAGTTGATCAACATTGACATCGAAGAAGCAGGTTGTTCGAAGAATGCATGGTGCTCTTAATTAAAAAAATTCTTTTTTGGTGAAGTTTGCCCACTTTACTTTTCTGAAAAGCACAGATTTTCAAAAACCAAGCATATTCACCGCAAGGTGAAGTGTGCCCACTTAGTCTCCGAGCCTGGTAGTAGGTAACGTAGGTACGTGGTGCCAGGGTCTAAAGAGAAAAACCACATAGAAAATCCGATACTGAAATGCATCACCAGATGCATCGTACCGATGTAGTCCCCGAGCTTGCTGAAAGGCGAAGTAGGAGCCTTGTAGCAAGGTCTAAAAAATTAAAATTATCCAGTCCAATTCATATGTAATTGAAAAAATCAGTTCCCTAGCTATGGTCGGAGAGTAATCGAAGCAAGCCCCAAGAACATCGCAGTGATTGATGAGTCCCCGAGCACGGTTGGGAATGTAATCGTGCTTGGTGGTCAGCACAATCTCCGAGCACGGCATAGAGACTGGTCGACCAGTCCCCGAGCATGGTTGGGAACGTAAACGTGCTTGGTGGTCGGCACAGTTCCTGAGCACGGCGTAGGGACTGGTGGACAAGTCCCCGAGCGTGGTTAGGAACGTAAACGCGCTCGGTGGTCAGCACAGTCTTCGAACACAGCGTAGAGACTAGTCGACAAGTCCCTGAGTGTGGTTGGGAACGTAAACATGCTCGGTGGTCCGAGCAGTCCCCGAGCAAAGTGTATGGAATAGTCAACGAGTCTCCGAGCGTAGCTTGTTGACCGGGCCAAACTCCTGAAAAATAAATATAGAGAATAGGTAGTACATGATGTATAAATAAACTGTAGATAAAAATCAGCACTGAGATAAGTTTTAGATTTTTTTTTATAAAATTAGCACGAGTAATTAATTCATCCTATAGCTTGTGCCAGCTCTGGTCTAGCCAACAATCAGCATGAGGTGCGGAACCTAGGCATGCGTAAGATTGTCAGCCTCGCCAGAAAGCTACTGCCGACCACCCGGAAAGCAGATGGCGGATCTTATGCACGTGTAGGGAGTCGGAGACAGTGCCGGCTCTGAAAAACTTGTGTAGGAGAAAAAACTAGTCGGCTAACCAAAAAGTTGTTTTGAAGGATAATAATATTAAAATTATTATGCCAAAAATAAATACAATATTAACAGTGCACTTATCTTTGGACGAAAGTCTGGTCGGTGGCGACAAAATTATCTGACCCTCAAGCTTTTTGACATGTCATCATGACGGTGTTCGCAGTTGTCATAGTGCCGTTCTTTGCGGCAATCATCATTGCGACGCGGCGGTAGCACGTTGCCCGAGCAGCTCGCTAGCCAGCTCGGAGGATCGTTTGGGAGCTCGAATGGAGCTTGACGATTTGCATGAAAGTTCGGACAGATCGATATGGCTCGTCTTACGGCTCGTAAGATGGTCCAGCAACTCGCTGGATGGCCCGACACATGTATTCTCAGGAAGAGACGCCAATTCCCTGTATGGCAAGGGTGTCCAGATATCGAGCCGCTGCCGATCATGTCGATGAAGAAATTTGCTGCAGTTGGAAGCTGCAACGAGTAGTTGCCACCGGATGACGAACCTTTGCTCGAGTAATTGGGCAGTGTTATCTCGAATTGGAGAGGTAGAGGTGCACCAACAAATTTATACGTGCGTCAGATCTTGGTGGCTTGCTTGATTAGCTTTTCGGTAAGTATGCTCGTTGTTCCCGTATTCAAGATAGATAAAGCCCTTGATGCACAAGTATATCCCTTTATTAGATATCTTGATTACTTTATTTTTCCTCAATAGTTGGCATCGCGGGTGGCGTGAGGCTCTGGGACATCACCTCTGACGACTCCGATCAGGAATCCCTTGGCTGAACTCCTGCACGTGGCAAATCGGTCTGGAAATGATGACTCCGATCAGGAAGGCAGAGTTCTCCCTTGGCCGAACTCCAGTACGTGGCACTCGGTGAGACTACCGCCGGAGCTGTTGTGGTCGACGCTGATAAAGAGAATTTTTCCATCTGGTTCACATGGGAAGCTGCACGCACACCCCGTACCTAGCGCGCCACTGTCGACGAAAGGTAGTCGGCAGTCTACCTTGGGGTATACCCACGGTAGTAGTTTTTCGGTAAACGGTGCACAAGCTACGAACTCGATGGTAACGCAAGACACGGATAAGGTTTTTATCCAGGTTCGGCCGCCGTGTGGGTGTAATACCTACGTCCTGCGTCTGGTTGTATTGAATTGTGTTGAGATAATCCGTCCTAGGGGGGTCCCTTGCCTCTCCTTATATAGTCCAGAGGGTAGGGTTATAGATCTGGAAACTAATCCTAGTCGGTTACAATTGCCATAGATAGTACGATATCAATTCCTATTCTAAGCGACTAGAATCCTACTTGATCTCCACGTCTTGTTTCCTTGTGTGAAACTCCGAGCAGTTAGATCAAGCCTCGAACTGTCTCATGATGGTCCAAGTCTAGCCGTAAGGGTATAGGGGTTTATACCCCCACAACAACCTACTTCATGCTTAGAATATTAGAGTGGTTAGTTGCTATTTGAAAAGTTAATTATTTACTGTGCATTTCTGGTGTTGTAGCTAGAAATACAGTTTATCTCTATTTTTAGTGATGACGGTAGTAAATGTCAACAACATCTTATTTGTTTTCTTATTTCTATCAGTCAAAAGCAGAAGGCTTCCCCAACTGGGCTAGCACCCTGGAAGGCAATTAAAGTAGGGCATCATAGACACCCGGGTCGGTAAAGCCAAAGTTCCCACCTCCTATGGGTCATACCGAGGGGGGCCAGACCTAGAGAGAGCAGGAGGCGCGAGAGGAGACGCCGGAGCCCCAAGTGGTAAGGGATGAGATCCCTGAGGCCGAGGGGCCCGAGTCTCATCCCACCGTGGGGATGGCCCTAGCCCTGCAGGCTGTGGATTCGACGGTGGATGACGATCTGGGTGGGGCCAAGGAACTCGTCTAGTCTGTTCTCATGCCTAACCCAGTGGCGCTCGAGACAGAGAAGGTCACAGTGGACCTAGTCGAAGAGACGCCTGAGGGGAGTCCCTTAGAGAAGCCACATAGGAAGGGGCCAGTCGCGCCGACGACAGGTCATGGTGGGAGTCCCCGATGATCTGGCCTAACCTTGATGACCCAGAGGCCAAGGCTATATTCATCCTTGATGACCCAACTGAGCTCTACTTCTAGCATGGCATGCGTGAGACGAGCCGCACCACCATGAATGCCCTCAACTAGGTGGCGGAGCTCATAGACCATGATCTTTTCAAGTTTGCCGAGGTATAGAAGTCTAATCTCTTTGGGTAAATTCTACTCTTTTTTATCATCTTTCATCTCTTAATCTTGCACTCTTGCTTCTTTCTTCAAGAGCTAATGACCATGTCCTGCAAGAGATCAGAATTTCTCCAACAGGAGCGGGGCACGTGGATTGCCTTAGGTGTAGAGAGGACCGCCCGAATACTTCCCGAGGAGAGGCTCTCCAAGAAATGTGACGAGGCCGCTGATCTCCACCGCCAATGCACCGAGCTCGAGTCCGAGGCTCGGGAGGACCGGGAGAGGGTCACCCCTTTAGAGAAAAAGATAGATAACCTCAGGGAGGCCCACGTCTGTGAATCCTAGGAGCGGAGCGCTGTTGTCGAGCAGTACTAGCAAGAGCTGATCTGGGTGGAGACGCTGCTAACTCAGTGGTACTTGGCGCTAGACTTGGCAAGGAGAGACCTTTTCGAGGCCCGGGAGCATACCTCCTGGTGGCAGACTTGTGTAGAGACCCGAGAGAAGGAGATCGAGGGTAATGTTAGTCTTACCTCGATTTTTTTCTGGCTAGAGCAGGGTCCCAACTTTGTGCCTTATTTTTATCGCAGACTTGGAGGGGAAGGTGGCCGAGGGGGTCTCAATAGCTTAGGCTTTGTGGAAGACCTTGGATGCTAAGGCCTTCGAGCACTCCACGCTTCGAACCATTGTGACCTCGGTCTACGATGCGCTCGGGGCCAGGAATAGCCGACCGGGGAGCTCTCTTCACGGGCGTGTAGAGGCCCTCTACACTCGAGTCGGCGAGAGGCTAAAGGACACCCTCCCCATTGGGATGAAGAGGACTCAAGTGGTGGTGAGTTCTCACTACCTCAGCATCGATCTGCCAGTGGTCAGTGAGGGCTACGTCGTCGGCGACGATGAGGACGAAGCCCGGGAGGAGGTCCGGAAGCTCACCGACACCAAATGTTGAACCCACCAGGCCCTGGGGAAGCAGGGCAATAGAGCCCTTGTAATAGTTTAGGAACTTGTTTGTTCAAACTTGGTAGCCTGCAAGGCCTTTCTCATAGACTTAACCTATGTATATATATAAGCACTTGTTCTTGCTATGTCTTGTGTCTATTTTATTTTGAATACTCTAGGCTCAACAATGCGAGCCAGGGTCAGTCACAAAGGTTAAGAAATTTTAATCTTTGATTGGGGCGTTCCGAGCCTTAACCTTTCCTCGTTCCTTAATGTTTTGAGTCCCTGCGGGACTTCCCAAGATCCGAGTGGATCATTCGTTTGGTCTTAAGGGGGATAAGCAAAAAAGGTCTTAGCCCATGGGTGTGGACAGTTTCAGCCTCGTCCAATCTTGAGTCCCTCTGAATGATTTTTGGTTTTTAGGTTTTCAAAATGGGGAAAGAGGCTTGGCTCGGAAGGTTCCGACTAATGAAAAATTTTGAAAAAATGGGGAGGGGTCCCCCATGTAGCCCCCAAGGGAGGCTCAGTATCTGCATGGGCAGAGCTGAGACTCGCTATTGAGCCGGTTAAAGAGTTGTACTGTATAGAGCTTATTTCTTTATGTCCTTCTCAGAAAAGATAGTAAGTACAAAGCTCTTTTATAAAACTAAGGGTAGAAGCAACGTAGCTGCTCTATGTTCCAGGCATTGGCGTAGACTTCTCCCTCTTTGTTGGCGAGCTTGTAGGTTCCTGGTCGGAGTACTTCGGCGATGACGAATGGTCCTTCCCATGGAGGAGTGAGCTTGTGGCGGCCCTTGTTGCCCTGTCTGAGCCTTAGCACCAAGTCGCCGACCCTGAAAGCTTGGCCTTGGACTCATCGGTCATGGTAGCATTGGAGAACTTGCTAGTACTTAGCCGAGTGTAGGAGGGCCATGTCTTGAGCCTCGTCCAGCTGATCTGGGTCATCCTCTTGGAAGGTCTTGTAGTTGTTCTCGTCGTAGGCCTGCACTCTTGGGGATCCATACTCCAGGTCTATGGGAAGGATGGCTTCAGAGCCATAGACCATAAAGAATTGTGTGTATCCCGTGGCCCAGCTTTGGAAAGTCCTTAGGCTCTAGACGATGGCAGTGAGCTCTTTGAGGCACCTTTTTCTGAATTTGTTCAGCCGGTTGAAGATCCTAGGCTTCAGACCCTAGAGGATAATGTTCTTGGCACGTTCCACTTGCTCATTGGTCTTTGGATGAGCCACTACTACCCAGTCCACAGTATGTGGTGTCTATCATAGAAGTTCAGGAATTTTCTTCTAGTGAACTGTGTGCCATTATCCATGATAATGGAGTTAGGAACCCCAAATCGATGGATGATGTCTGTGAAGAATAGCACAGCCTGCTCGGATTTGATTTTGGCGATAGGGGAACCTCGATCCACTTGGAAATTTGTCGATTGCTACTTGTTGACACCGTTTTTAGGCACAAGTCAGGATAGTTAGTGAAGCTTGAATAAGCGGTCAAAGAGGTGATGTGTCTAGCCAATAATGAGATTGTGGATAGCCAATGATGCCGATGAGAGGACAACAGGAGGAAGATGTTACTGAGTCTGGCGGTAGTTGCTGATTATTGCCGATTACTGATACTAATGATTGCCAATGCCGATGAGGAAAGGTATTGGAGTTGTTAAAGAGATACAGGGCGTGTGCCGATGATGATGAAGGAAGGCGTGGAGATCGATAGGAGGACAATGGTGATATGCCGATCACTGGGATAGATAGGTAGTTATTTTCCATATTTGTTAGAGTTTGTTTTATGTGTGAGTCCTGTTTGGTTTAGAATTAAATCCTAGTCATATACAGTTGTAACTCTTTAGGACAGAGTATAAATATAGGCCTAGTAGCTATGTAAGAAGGACAGTCAATCAATATCATACACAAGTTTTATATCTACTATTGCATCTATTTTTTCGACAACTTCGTCAATCTGCACATTTTCTTTTCTTTACGAGTTCTTAAGGATTCATCGAGCAATACTCGATGAATTTTCAAGTTCCGCGTGAGTACCTCTTGGCCGTGGCATCCGGGCGCATCGCTGTTGTCGAGACCAAAGTATTCGAGTTATCACATTTGTCGATTGTTAGGTCAAATCGGCTAGCACGCCTCAACATTTGAATCGGGTATTAGCCCTTTGTGTTTGTAGATCTGTTTTTGCATCAACACTTCTAGAAAGTGGGCGAAGCCCCTGGACACCTTCTGTAAAGGCCCGACAAGGTCGAGGCCCCATACAGCGAAGGGTCATGTGATGGGGATCGTTTGCAGCGTGTGAGCGGGGAGGTGGGTGTACCGTCTGTAGAACAAGCAACCCTCACATGTTTGGATGATTTCCGTGGCATCTACCATGGCGGTGGGCCAGTAGAAGCCTTGTCAAAAGGCATTTCCTACAAGCGTCCGAGGGGCTACGTGATGTCCGCAAGCCCCTGAGTGGATCTTTCAAAGGAGACCCCTACCCTCTTTGTGGGTGATGCATCACATGAGAATCCTCGAGGGGCTGTGTTTGTACATCTCGCCATCAGGAAGGACAAAAGTCTTAGCCCGGCGGGCTAGCCACTGGGCCTCAGTGGAGTTTTGGAGGAGAGTCTCTTTAACGAGGCATTGGAGGTACGGGATGCGCCAATCCAGCTCATCATCGGGCTCGTGCACTACTTGCTCGATGTCCATGGCCTCAAGTTTGGGGACTGAGGCCTCAGAGCCGAGGATGGGTCCAACTGGGGCATCATCCGTTCTGTCGTCTTCCTTGTAGTCATCAGAGGGCTTGTGGAGGTCACTGGTAAAGACGTCTAGGGGGATCGAGGCCCATTCAGATGCCATTTTCTTGAGTGCGTCGGCGGCCTCATTGTACTTTCTCAACACATGTTTAAGCTTGAGGTCGTCAAAATTTTCCTCTAGGCATCAGACTGCCTTACAGTATGCTTCCATCTAGGGTCTTGGTAGTTCGACTCCTTCATGACTTGGTCAATGACCAGCCTTGAGTCACCTCAAACATCAAGTCGCTTGATCCCAAGTTCGACTGTGATGTGGAGCCTGTTGACGAGGGCCTCATACTCCGCCACATTGTTTGAGGCTGGGATGTGGATCTAGAGGGCGTACTGCTTCCTTACTCCAAGGGTTGAGATGAAGACAAGGCCTATGCTAGCCCCGATCTTTATCAGTGACACATCAAAGTACATGGTCTAGCATTCTGCCTGAATCTGAGGCGGAGGGAGCTGGGTTCCAGTCCATTCAGCCATGAAGTCCATTAGGACTTGGGATTTTATGGCCTTCCGAGGCTCATAGGTGATTCCGTCCCCCATGAGTTCCACGGCCCACTTAGTGATTCTTCCATTGGCTTCCCAGTTTTGGATCACTTCCCCTAGAGGGAAAGACGAGACCACAGATACCGGGTGTGACTCAAAGTAGTGGTGAAGCTTGTGCCAAGCCAGGACTAGTGCATACAGTAGCTTCAGGATCTACGGGTAATGGGTCTTGGTATCAGAGAGTACTTCACAGACAAAGTACACCAGTCTCTAGACCGGCAGGGCATTCCCTTCTTCCTTCCTTTCGACCACGATAGCCGCACTGGCCACTTGATCCATGGCTATGACGTAGAGAAGTAGCGGCTCCCCCTTAGCAAGGGGTACTAAGATGGGGGGTTGGTGAGGAGAGCCTTGAGCTTGTCAAGTGCCTCCTGGGCCTCGGGGGTCCAGGAAAAGTGTTCGGATTTTTTGAGGAACCTGTACAGAGGTAGCCCTTTTTCCCCGAGGTGAGAAATGAAGTGGTTGAGGGATGCAAGACACCCCATGACCCTCTGTACCCCCTTAAGGTTATGAATTCAGCCCATGCTAGTGATGGCCGAGACTTTCTCGGGGTTGGCCTCAATCCCTCGCTTAGAGATAATGAAGCCGAGGAGCATGCTCGGGGAACCCCGAAAACACATTTTTTTAGAGTTCAGCTTGATGCTTTTAGCTCTAAGGCATCGGAAGGTTTCATCTAGGTTAGCTACAAGGCCGCTAGCTTTTCTAGATTTGACTACTGTGTCATCTATGTATGCTTCTATTGTTCGGCCTATAAGGTCACCGAAGACCTAGAGCATACATTGCTGGTATGTAGCCCCCGCGTTCTTGAGGCAGAATGGCATGGTTATGTAGCAAAAGTGGGTTATGAAGGAGGTCGCTAGATGGTTAGATTTTTTCATCATAATTTGGTGATAACCAGAGTATGCATCAAGAAATGACAAAGTTTCACATCCTACAATAGAGTCAACTATTTGGTCAATACGTGGTAATGGAAAAGGGTTCTTAGGACATGCTTTATTTAAACTAGTATAATCTACACACATCCTCCATTTTCCATTTTTCTTCTTGACTAGTACAGGATTAGCTAACCACTCAGGATGGAATACCTACTTGATGAACCCAGCTGCTAGAAGCTTCTGGATTTCCTCCCCGACAGCCCGGTGCTTCTCCTCATCGAATCTGTGTAGGCGTTGCTTCATGGGCTTGGAGCTGGCTTGAATGTCAAAGGAGTGCTCAGCGACTTCCCTCGGTATGCTAGGCATGTCCAAGGGACTCCACGCATACACGTCAGCGTTGATAGTGAGAAAGTTGACGAGCACTGCTTCCTATTTGGGGTCGAGGCTCGAGCTAATCCTTAATGCCCTGCCATTAGAGGCCTCGGGGTTGAGGATGATGAGCTTGGTCTCTTCTACTGGCTTGATGCTCACGGTGTGACGCTTGGGGTTGGGGACATCCTGAGCGAACCTGTCAAGATTGGCGATCAGGAACTGTGTCTCGACGATGGCCTTGACCTGCTCGATGCACTTGATGTCGCACTGCTATGCATGCTGGCTCATCGTGCTGACGGTGATGATGTCATTGGGGCCCAACATCTTGAGCTTGAGGTAGGTGTAGTTGGGGGCGGCCATGAACATGGCATAGGATGGCCTCCCAAGAATCGCATGGTAGGTCCCGGGAAAGCCAACTACGTTAAAACTAAGGATCTCCCTACTAAAGTTGTTGGGAGTCCCGAAGTAGATGGGCAGGTCAATCTGCTCGAGGGGGTGGGCCCGGTGCCCAGGGACCACGCAGTGAAAGGGCAAGGCGTCGGCCCATAGCCGAGACTTATTGATCCCCATGAGGCTCAGGGTCTCGGTGTAGAGGATGTTGAGGCCACTGCCCCCATCCATCAACACCTTGGTGAGGTGGGTCTCGGCAATGACAGGGTCAACGATGTGTGGATAGCTCCAGGGGTATGGGATCTGATGTGGGTGGTCATTACGGTCAAAGGTGATGGTGTTCTTTGACCACTTGAGGTAGCGCGGGCGTAGCCATGTTAACCGTGTAGACCTCCCAGAGCTCGCACTTCCTTTGGCTCGCGGTGAGCTGAGCTGCGCGTCCTCCAAAGATCAAGAAGCAGTTCTTGACATTGGGGAAACCGTCCCCCTTGTCATCGTTGTCCTCGTCCTTGGGTAGCTCCTCTGTGTTCTCCTTGGGAAGGGCACTAGAGTAGAAACGACATAGGATGGTGCACTCCTCTAGGGTGTGCTTGGTAGGTCCCTTCTTCTTGGGGTCTCAGAAGCTTGAGGCCTCGGCGGCCACATCTATCTGCTTCCCCTTGGCCTTGCCGTTGGAGAAGATTGCCCCAACGGCCTCTTCTCCAGAGGCAAAGTTGGTCGAGATGTTGAACAACTAGCTGGTGCTCATGGGGGTCTTGCGTCCGAGCTCGTGCACCAGCTCTTTGCAGGTGGTGCCGGCGATGAATACCCTAATGACATCAGAATCTGTGATGCTGGGGAGCTCGATGTATTGCTTGGAGAAGCATCAAATGAAGTCCCTAAGAGATTCATCGGGCTTCTGGCGGTAGCTCCTGAGGTCCCAGGAGTTGCCGGGGCGCACATATGTGCCCTAGAAGTTCCCGATGAAGAACTTGACTACGTCGGACCAGTCATGGATCAGTCATCTAGGAAGGTGCTCCAACCAAGCCCTAGCCGAGTCGGCCAGATGCAATGGCAAGTTGCAGATGATGAGCAAATCATCATCTGCGCCGCCTAATTGACACGCTAGGCAGAAATCCACGAGCCAAAGCTCGGGATTTGTCTCCTTGGAGGTACTTGGCGAGCTTGGCTGGTTGGTGGAACCAGGCAGGAAACTTGGCTCTACAGATTGCCTCGCTGAAGACGTCAAGATCAGGAGGCTTGGGCGAGGTGTTGCGATCGTGCTCGGGGTCATACCTCCTGCCTTGCCGCGGTCGATATCTTCGAGACTCACCTTCTGAAGGGTTGAGATGGCGGACTAGAGGGGGGGTGAATAGACCTTTCTAAAACTTATTGTGTCGGCTAACCGAAACAAATGCGGAATTAAAACTATCGGTCTAGCCAAGACTACACCCCTCTATCTAAGTTCTCTAGCACCTTGAAAAGATCCTAAACAAGCAAGCAAGGTGCTACCTTAGCA
>Ga0182004_10001455_pt1 | contig 17353 bp, 15 predicted proteins | sample Sormic07211540_1_FD_120479 | JGI IMG/M metagenome (GOLD analysis project Ga0182004, IMG submission 120479) | Endophyte microbial communities from Sorghum bicolor roots, Mead, Nebraska, USA - 072115-40_1 MetaG | ecosystem: Host-associated > Plants > Roots > Unclassified | place: USA: Nebraska...
ATTGCCATGCTAGAATAGGATTGGAACTAGGTTGCAAAACTTTTTTATCCGGTAGCTCTCTAAGTCACTCTAGGCACAAGGGGTTGAATTGGAGCTTATAGGTTGCTTAAATTTTTAGAGAAGTCCAATTCACCCCCCCCTCTTGGGCATCTTGATCCTTTCACAGGGGCTGTGCGTCCGGTGGTCACTGTCTGTGCGTCCGGTGGCCCCGGTTTCTGCCCAATGAAAGAGCCAATGGCTCTATTTATTTGAGGGGCTTATAAATACGTGTTGGCCAGCTTGGGGCTCTCCCTCTTGGCATTCTTGACTACTTGACATCTTTGTGAGCCTAAGCAAACACCTCCCACTCATCTTCTTCATAGATTATTCATCTTTATGAGATTGGGAGTGATTCCAAGTGCATTTGCTTGAGTGATTGCATCTAGTGGCACTTGGGGATCGTTTTGGCTGCGGTTTTTCTTGTTACTCTTGGTGGTTGCCGCCACCTAGATGGTTTGGAGCAGCGGAGGAGCATTGGCACGAGTTGGTGATTGTTCGTGGCTATCTCCCGGTGATTGTGAGGGGTTTTGTGCCTACCCCGGCGGAGAGCCAAAGGCAACTCTAGTGGATTGCGTGTGTCATTGAGCTACCTCACTTATGGGTAGGTTCTTGCGGTGTCCTAGTGAGGACGAGGTTCGTGCTACACCTCTTAGCCACCGAACCACCAAGTGTTGGTCGACACAACGGGGACGTAGCATGCCGGCAAGCACGTGAACCTCGAGAGAAAAATTAGTGTCTCAATTGTGTTTGATTGGCATTCTCCGGTGCTTGATTGTCTATATTGGTGATTGGTTCATCCCCTACACTGCGGTATAAATATCTCATCCTTTCCTTTACTTACCGCAAAGTAGTGTAATTAGTTTAGTTGCTCACTTTGCCTTGTGTAGTATAGCCCACTAGTGTAGCTTGTAGTGACATAGCTTTTGTGTGCTTAATGTTCATATCAACTAGAATTGTTGGATAGGTGGCTTGCAAACACTCCATTAGAGCTAGAGCAAAAAGCTTCGCTTTGTTATTTACTAACCTCTTGCTCTAGAGAGTTTGTAGAATTTTTAAATAGGCTATTCACCCTCCTCTAGCCATATTAGGACCTTTCAGGGTCGCCATCGCCTGCTGGGTGGAGGAGACTACCACGCCACTGGATCTGTGTTGTGCTCTATGGATCCAACATAGGACGCACACCACCACCACCAGCACATCGTCGAGGTCACCACGAAGTAGCCACCATGGCTGCCGTTAAGGTTGCGAGGGCGCGCCGGGGTGGAGGCACGTTGGGCTCGAGCACCACCAACACTAGCGGGTGCGACGGGGAGGGAGCCGACAGCATGTGACGGGAGCGAGCAAGAGGGGCGCAGAATGGTGGTGAGCAAACAACGATGGATGGGCACACAACAATAGCAAAAAGGGGAGTGTGAGGGGGTGCACATCCCGCATTTAGGACAAGGCAGCCGCAAAATGTTGTGGCAAGGGAGGAGGATGCAACAACAGAGGAGGAAGGCTTGCGTCTACGACAGAGGAAGAGGATGCATGTAGCAGGTGAGGAGGAAGACACGGAGCAAAAAGGGATAAGGATGAGTGAGCGGCTAAAAGGGCGAGCAATGCGGTGGGTCTGCGGGAGGAGCGTCTGATAAATTTGCTCGCTTGAGATATACATGAGATAGTATTACCCAAAAAACAAAGAAATGAAGAATACTGATCCTCTCGAGCATCTCTAAGAGCCTTTCTAAATCTCACTCTTTAAATCATCATTTAGAGAGTCACTTGCATAAAAATCGCTTCTATATATTTTTTATTCTCCAACAATCTTTCTAAATCTCATATGCACTCAAGAGTCATTCTCGTCTTTTATTTTTAGCTAGCGAGAAATCCGGAATTAAAGATAACCATTCAAAAAAGCTGTTCAAAGGTAGTTTTTTCAAAAAAAAAAGAACTCTATCCCTAGCATTTAGGAAGAATTTGCATTTAGAAAGGATTTAGAGTCTCTTACTTTCTCTTTTATTAGAAGAAAGTATCCTTCTACAAAGACCTGTTGAGATTGCATAGGCTAAAGTTTAGTTGACACACTTGTGTAGTCTAACCAACTAATCCTTTCTTTTGCAGATGTTCACAAAAGTTTAGATAATACATATCACCAATTTAGATCTTAGAAGACTGTAGTGGTCTAAAAGTTTAGTGGTTAAATTTTAAACCATGGAATCTAAACATGACTAAAGAATGTCATTGTCAACTCTCAACACAAATAGGAGTCAATCAATCTTAACTTTAACCAAATATATAAAAAATATTAATTAATATTTGTAATGTGTAATGAGTATTAATAGATTATATAATGAACCATATTTTTATAATAAATATATTTTGACATACAAGTGATGATATTATTTTCTATACAAATGATCATATTTTTATAATATTTTGAAAAGATTATCAGCCGACGAGGTGCCAAGCCGGCTTAAGTTATACAGAGCTTCGTCCAAAACTTGAAGTCAAAGCTTCATGGTGGATTTCACAGAGGCTACAGCCTACAGGACAACTTTTGAACGCCACAACGGCACAATGCCAATCAGAATTCAGAACATCAAAAGCCCCAGATTCCTCGGAACTAAACACTACCTAAGAAAAACAAAGCAAAAACATGAGCCCAGAGGAATTCCAATCCTTCATCAACAAAAGTCTATATTATACCAGAAACTAATAAACCAATCAGTACTTGATTACTGCTAACTTATATGTTCTGCAACTCTTGCAATCTACACGATCGCGAACAAGGTGCTACGAGAACGAATGTGACATTGTACATAACTACAAGAACAATATGTTCCTCATGTTTCACCAAAGCTGAAGCCAACAAATGTTCCCATCACGCACACATGAATAAACATCAGATGGAGCAACTGGCTACATCCAGACCATCCACGAACGAGGAAGTCAACATGAAGCTGAACCTATATATGGTCAGAACTGATTCTGCCTTATCTGGGGCCAGAATCAGTCGCTCTCCTTTTCAGCAGCTGCAAGTGTACAGAAGGGTTAATTAGCATTCAGGAAATATCTGGGGCCTGAACCTATATATATGGCTGGCCCACCAAAGTGATCAGCAGGAAATGCAACCGATGAGTATTAAGTACTGAACCATATGATGATAGATATGGAAAAAAAATCATACGCTAATTAGAAAAGATGCATCAAACCCAGTTGGACTGCTAACTGCTGCAGTCGTACTGAGTTAAGTTTTCATGTAAAAATGCAACAAATAGTTGCAAACCAGCATGTTTAGAGGCATTGTGGTACACAAGCTACAAAAGCATACATATGAAATCCTTAACAAATACATCAAACTCACATAGAATCTGTAGAGTTCTAGATTTTTGTGATAAAAAGCTAATATGTGGCTATTTCAAATTCCTCCATCCCAAAATTTGACTCCTCCAAAAGCACAGCCAAAGCCGCAGCACAGCCAAAAATAGGTGAAGCCATCGGAGCACACATCCACCATGTATGCAGATACTACAAGGCTCAGTTTCAAGCATTTCATCCCTATGGAAGAAAGGCAACGGAGGCATGCTCCAGCGCATATTAATATATCAGGGTTACATGTCAAACCATGCCAAATGCTGGTGTGGAGCACAGAAGATCTGTCTACTGGCAAGAATGAAAAAATGGCCATCTGGTGATGAAAGACCTTTGTGTTTGTTACTATGTCAATCCATATTCACGATCCAAACTTGTACAGAGATATAATGGTGCTTTCACACAATAAAAAGGATTGGAGCAGTAAGATGGTCCCTAAGATCTTGCAAAACTGTTGAAATAAATGTCAAAATGCTAGCATAGGTTTTGTTTTAGATGAACGTGTGGCTCAGAGCACCCAGTAAAGGAGCCACCCACCCAGGGCTGAAACCTTGGTGCTGCATGTGTGCCCAATTCCCTGTACAATGCTGGTGAGGTTCCCTTCTAAAAGCTAAGTCAGGGGTGACATGCTTCCTCCCTGATTATTTTTTTTATAATACCCTTTTTGGTAAGTTTGGTGTGTTCAACAGGGTCAGTCCAAATGGTAGCTGGGGCTGAACTGAACTATAGCATCATAGCAATTTCGAAGAAAACCTACAGCATATCTTAAAACAGCACTTATATCAACATTAAAGAAATCATAAGCTGCTGAAAGCAAATCAAGGAACAGATAGCTGAAACATACCATCAGCAGAACCATCACCAGCTTCGGCAGTGTCATTATTGTCTTCATCTCCACCTTTTACATTCTCCTCATCAACTTCATCATTGTCTTGATCTCCACCTTTTACATTCTCCTCATCAACTTCATCGGTGTCTTCATCTCCACCTTTTACATTCTCCTCATCTACTTCATCATCATCTTCTGCATCATCATCTTCTTCTTCATCATCACTATCCACTTCTATTTTAGGTGGTGGCGGCAGGGGTATGAAACTTGATGTACTTCTCCGACGAGAACTAGTAATAATATTACTCATGTCTATGCCCTCAAGTTCCTTTGCTCTTTCTTTTCTCTTCTTCACTGATTTAATTTCTGCCCATAACATTAATAAAGAATGTTAGAGAAAGAGATATATTAGTCCAACACGGTTAGTTTTAGTACCTTACACTGTAGTATCAAAAGTTTGAGAGCAAGATAAAGGTTACTTCTATCAGTAAATCATACTCCCTCCATAACCAAAAAACCTGACGTTTAGGACATGATTGTGGTAACCAAGGACTCAAGGAGTGATTAATTAGGGGTTAGTTTTCCTTTTTTACCCCTAATAAATAGGATTGCAGTTGAACCCTGTCCAAAAAATTAACCTCCTCAACTGGCTAGTGGGTGTAGGCTTCATTGCTACATCTCAGGTTCGAATCCTGGCAACCTCACCTTTTGTGCAGTTTTGCCTGCACTAGCGTGCCTTTTATACAGTTCTGTTGCCTGTGCGAGCGTGCAGTTCGCAGTAGTTAATGCGGGGCGCCAGAGCAGTTGGGTCGCGAGCCTGCGTGAGCGCGTGCAGTTTGCAGTTAATGCGGACAAAGTATCGAGGCACCGAAGCAACTGGACAGTCGCGAGCATAGCATAGAGAGAGAGGGATAAACACGTCCAAAACCTCACCTGCTGTGGCGCAACGTCAGGTTTTATAAAAACAGTGTAGGAGGTTAAAACGTCAGGTTTTTTAGGTATGGAGGGAGTACTCAATTAAACAGAAGAGAGGGGGGGGGGAGGGGGGGGGGGCTTCCCTCGATTTACTAGAGTGGTTTGGGCACCTAGGTGGTGATACTTTTGGCGGGTGGCCGAAATTCATAGTTTGTGCTTGCAGAGGCGAAGTCAGAGCTGCTCGTTGTTGGGCGCAACGATAATGCTGTTTGGTGTGGCTAGGTGTGTTGGTGCTAGTCATGTGCAGGAGGTCGTGACTTGGTAGCTTTGGATGAGGTCCACCGTGTGAAGTCGGAGAGCTTTGCAACGATGACAAATGGTGGGCTCCATCATGTTGTTTTGGGTGAGTCACGTGAGCAGATGTGTTTAGGTTTTTGCTGGTTCTCCTTAATTAACCGTGCAGTTGTATGGGTTTTGGGTCCAGTTTACCTTATAAACCAGGTCAGTTCTTTATTCTTAAGTGAATTGAAGGAGCTCCCTGCCCTTTTTAGAGGTTCTTCGAAAAATAATATTTCCTAGAGTCAACAAGAAAACACACCTTTTTCAGAAGGATTTTTTGATAATCCTTCCTTTTCAAGTATATCCTGTAACTCCTTTATCAAACAGGCCTCACGTTTGTTCTCAGGAGCTTGCTTGACTCTCCGATACACATTAGGTGGAATTCTGAATTAAAGGAAACATATATTAGTCAAGTTATCATTCTACAAATTCATAATTGCATATGGTAAATGAAAGTTGAGGTAGTACGTCATTCCACAGGACTTGATTATCGATTTCAGATGCTCTACTTGTTTCCCATAAGCTGGAGTCTGTTGCCGTTTTCTCTGCACACCAAAACATCAGGATATATGAGTAAGGCATACAAGGAATTAAGTGTTCCGAGAGTTCAATCTGAAAACCTTGTTATCTTCCTCAGCGGATGAATGGGAATTATCCTCTTCTGCTGAGTTGCCACCCTTTTCTTCAGTACGTCTATCCGAATCTTGTTTTGCAACCTTTTTAGCCTTTGGGGTTGAGAATTTCTTCTCCTTTGTAACTATTTTCTGCTTTTTTGTGACTTTAGCCTTTTCTGCCCTTTTCTTTCTTGGCCTTGAATCCTCGTCACTGTCTTCCATCTCACTCTTGCTATCATTTAATTCAGATCTATCTGTTTCTTCACGGACTCTTTTAGAGCCTTTACTTGTTTGGTCAGTATCCTTGGAAGATCCCTTTTTACTTTTTTTCTTTGTCCCATTTGCAGGTTCTTGCAAAATCTGCTACCGTGATAAAGAAAAGCAACAGAACCCATTAACAAATTAATCATGCAAAAAAGAGGTTAAAGCATATACATTTAAAGATATAGTACATGTTACTCATGCATTAGTAAACTGACCCTGTCTAATTCTGTAGTAATGAAGTTCTTATAGGCATCCAAAGCTTTCTTCTGAAGCTTGAGATCTTCTTCCAAAGTACGTCGAACTCCTTGTAAAGTAAGAGTACTGCATTTATTTCATTTTGTGAATACACGCTGAATATCGAAATGCACAAAAGGCAGGTAAAAAGGACATTGAGTATCAAAAAGGGACAATGGATATGCCCAAAAACATCTCAATATGCTCTAGTCAGTTTCAACAGCAGTATTTTTGTAGTCCAGAATGCAGTATCCAAACCAAAATGAGTAAAACATAACACAAAACAAGTAAATATGTTCTAGGGAAACAATATTCCTAGAACAAAACAAGATAAACCCAAGATCTATCATAATAATACCCTATATTAAGCAGGATATGCAACTTGAAAATACTCTGAATACTAAATATTGGCAGTTCTCTACTTCTCATCACCTCCAACATGCAAAATTGATCATTAATTTCTCCACAGTACTAGAGGAAATATAGCATAATGGAAGTACTTTCGATGGTGTATCTGTTAATGTCATTTCCTTGTCCCCATGTTATATATATATTAATGTGCAAAGGTTGAGAAGTTCAATAAACCAACACATGGCAACCATTGATGTAAGCATGAACTTGCAATAATTATACATAAACGAGAAGTTGAGGACACATACTCAGAGTTCTTTCTAAAATAAGATGCCCTTTTTTCAATGGCTTCTTTTATCATGTCTTCACTAATATCACCGCTAGAAGTTTGATCCTTTTCTCCTTCAAGATCCTTTCCTGTCTTGCTGGATGTTACAACATCAGCATTGGAGGATGTTTTGTTTGAAACAGGCATTGGTTTAGCAATATCTGTCCCTTCTTTGGATAAATGATCATTTTTAGCTTCAGGATCGTCTGATGCATTATCATTTGCATTTTCATCATCAGATTCAGCAAAAATCTGGTATAATACTTGGCCAAGAAAGAAAGAATGAGCAGAAGTTAGCTAACACAGAAAGCAATTCTGAAAAAGGAAGAAAAAAGATTGACTGGATCTACCAAAACACAAGGTAATATGTTCCAGCTGGGAATAGAAGTTGCACATACTATCAGATATTCAGATGTAATGAATTTCCAGATTAGAAACCAAGGGAACAAATTATCTATACAAGCAAAACTGCCACTGTTTCACATATAGATATATCAAGAGAACCTTAGTCCTAGTTTAGATAAAACAACATCATGATTTTTTAAAGCTCCTGAGTACTGATTTTAAATGTAGAACAAGAATCTGATATTTAAGATAATAAAATAGCATTAGATGTTTAATAAATATAACCACTATCCATCACCTTCCCCTTACTTTTGAATTTACTCTGCACTTCTGCAGAACATAATGTCTGAGCAGTGAGCACTGAGCAACATCCTATGCTTATTCGTATGTAATGGTCTGTTGCATATTTATTAAAAGGAAAATAGAAGGGTTTAATATATTTTGCATTTTTTTTGTTAGCAGTACTGCAGTAGGATAAATAACCAAAACACTTCGTACATGCTCATGATTAGTTAGGACTTAGGACAAACATTGTCAATAACACGGGGTAGTAAACTATATTATCTAACTCTAAATTCATCTGGATCCATGCAGAAGCTATACTAGAAACTAAAAACTAAAAACTGAATATATTGAATATTTGTGTACAAGCCCCATCAAATTTTGTCAGCATAGTTTCATCTTTGTTATTTTTTCCAAAAGAATGAACATTTTCATCCTGTTAGCAACAGAATTTGATAAATCTGTACAGCTAACCAGTATGCACTCTGCACAATTCTAGTTTCTCCCCCTTTCCAAATAAGAGGAACCCCAACTAAAGAGTATGAAAAGTTGTATGTGTAGAAGAACCATCACAGCACTTTAATGATAGTTCCGTAAACCAGTGAACGTACCTTGTCTACACATTGCTTTATGAACTTTTTATGTGCATCAAGTGAATAAATATCCAAACCCAGGTCTTTTTCCAGTGCTCTCCTAACGCCTTCAAGGGTCAAGGAGCTGAAAAAGAAAATCTCTTGTGTAAGTGTAACATTCATCTTGCTAAAGCTGAAAAGGTCAACGACACATCTTTCTCTACATTCAAATTCACCTCCAGTACAAAATCAACATTAAGCCATGTCACCTCTAAACCTATAACCATCTGATCAACCCAAAAAAAATATTAACCATCAGATCTGATTGAAATAACAGGCTTGTAAGGTATACACCTCTGGGTTAAGATAGTGGAAGTTTTTAAATAGCACATCCTGTTATGAAAACTTAAAAAGGCACCCATTCAGCCTTTTCACAAAAAAGTTATGTTTTTATAGCACTTTTTTATAATTTACTTTGGTTAGAGCAATCAGATTTTTTAAAAACTGTATATACTGTGAAAAGACACCTTTCATGAAAGGCAATACTTACAATTTGTTCAAAGATGGTTTCAATTAATCCTTCCATAGTAAAACATTGGCAGTGCTAGATGTAAAGAAAGAAGAATATGATATCAGCCTCCGCTTATTCTTGCACAGATTCACATAGGAGCAGCACAGTTTCACATAGGATACAGCATGGCCAACAGGCCAAGCACTCATCAAGAGGCAAGTGCCAAAGTACTAGTGTACTACACCAAGCAATTATCATCTCACACAAATCAACAGTGGCCTCTGTTTCAGAAGGTAGCGCCTAGGTGCTAGTACCTAGGCATTTTTCTTCTAAAGCAATTTAGGACTTCACCTGTGTATGAAAGTTTGAGTAATTGTAGATAGAAGATAAACTATGGTCACGGAATTCATGAACGCTTGATACATGACATTAATCTTGCATAACTGCCTAGTGGAGCCTGACCAGTGTTCTTAAGGCATCGCCTAGGCGACTCCCCAGCGCCTTGCAAAATGGTCGCCTAGGCGGGCACCTAGGCGTCTAAGGCAGGCGCCTAGGCGTCCAGGCGGTGGCGCATTGTCATGCCTCGCCTTTCCGCCTTAAGAACTATGAGCCTGACCAACTACCTAGAGCCTAGAGCTTTTAGAAAAAATGCTAATGCTTATACAGTGAAATAATTGGCTCCCTGTGAACCGAAATGCAGATGCGGAATTTGGGGATAAAATGATAGAAATCAATGCAAATTGAAGACGGGGAAATCTGAACTCATGTTCTACTGGAAAACAGGATAACTTCTCAATCACGGTCTTATAAATAAGCATAGCTTAAAAGGGGAAGTAAACAAGTAAAACTGCCGAAACGACAAAATACATGAGACAATAAATTGGAAGAATAACAACAAAAACGGAAAACGGTTTCGCGCCACAGCAAACGGACCCACCATCTGGCTGCCATCAGATCACGAAACAATCCAGTAAGAAGAGATCTCCGCCACCTAAGTGTTTCTTACAGATTCAGTTGCCTCTTGTCTTGAGAGTTGACATCCCGAATTTCCATTTCCCCCTAACCTCTAAAACCCTAGGAGCTGCCAGCTGCGTCTGGGACCTGCACCACCCGTTCTGAAGACCATGGTCCAGGACTCATCATCGCCGCTTGCCTTCACATCCTACAAGGACAGCAAAAGTAGAAACCCTACCCAAGCCCGCCCCACTAAGCCAAAACCCTCCCGCGGTGCACGACCCTCCGGCAGCAAGCAACAGCAGACCAACCGAGACCGCCCCAATTCCAGACGCCTGCGGGCAGCAGCCACAGACCTGAACCATAGAGCGCGCAAAACCCTAGACGAGGGGCAGGACGGCCACACCAGCCCGAGAAATTGGAGGAAGGGGAGATGAGAGTGTGCTCACTCGGCCTGCTTCTTGAAGTCCGCGACGCGGGCGCGCATGGCCTTCTCGATCTCCGCCTCCCTCTCTCGCGCCGCCACGCCGCCGGAGGCGGCGGCGGCGTCGTCGTCGGCGCCCATGCCGTCCCGGTGTCAAGCGTCGCTGGCCCCGTCGCTCCGTCTGCTACTGATGCCGTTTTCAGTCTCGGCGCAGAAGAAACACGCCAACAGCTGCCGCCGCTGCCGGTACCTGGTGATCTTGAGAGACCGACGGTCATGTTGGGCCGGGCCGGTCCGGCCCATTCACATGGGTCTGGGCTGAGCCGGACCGGGCTTCCCATCAGTGCCCACCCGGCTTCCATACCTAGGCCTAGCCTTGCAGGTTAATTACAACAACTTGCCACTGGATATATTCCGCGAGCAGCGAAGCCTCCTCCCCCACCTCATCTGCCCCCCGCGTGCGGCGGCGGCGACTCCACCTGACCTGGCCTCCTGCGTCCAGCCTCCTCCCGATTTGCAGCCAGCAAGCCAGGCCCCGCCCGTCTCCGATCGTCCGGTTTCGGGCAGATCCGGGCGGTACGGGCTGCGCGGAGGCTCTAGATCGCGTCGCGCGCGAGCGATGCCGCGCGACCTGTCGCGGTCGCGGTCGCGGTCGAGGTCTCCGCGGCGCCGGCGCCGGCGGTCGCCGTCCCCCGCGCGGTACCGCGGCCGGAGGGGGCGCAGGGACCGAAGCCGCAGCCCCATCCGTAGCAGGTCCCCCTATCGCCCCTCGTATAGGTGACCAACACATCTCCCGTCACCTACGCAGAAATCTGGCAGAGTCTTCGTTTTTTTTTTTGAGTTTGTACTGTAAAAAAAATTTGAGGCGATGCTGATCGCCTTAGTTCAAATTTTTGTACTATAGCTTGTTTGATGGAAATGGGGGCTTGGTGCTCTTATGATTATTTGATCTATCAACTGTTGGTTGTTGGTGTGACTGTTAGAGGTAGCTAGCGTGGTAGTATATTGTGCTATATCATATTTGAATTAACTATGATTTATGAATGTGCAAATTTCATGATACTTCGGAACGATCAAGATTTCTGATTTCAAAAGGGAAAAAAATGCTTCGGATTCTTTTGCACTACAGAGTTAAAATAAAAATGCTTCGATGCAGCATGGAATATGTCAGCAGATGAATCTTAGATATAGTTATGCCCATGTTTTGCATTACTTGCCTGTACAGACTAACAAGAGTTGCTTTCGTAAAACGCATGGAATCTACAAAGATTTTACTCTGTGCTGTATTGCTGTGGAATGCTCCACCCCTGTAACAGTGTCTAAGGTAACTGCTTTTGCCCATGTTTTAGGGCTTCAGGAGATAATGGTAATTCCTTGTCTATTGCTGTGAAGCTCTCCTAATTTTATCCTTACAGTGCTCATCTTTGCACTGCAGAAGGAGGAGCCCTTCGCCTTCCCCAAGAAGGCGTAAGAGCCGTTCTCTGTCTCCTAGGAGGCGCAAAAGTCCGTCTCCATCACAAAAGCGTTACAGAAGAAAGAGAAGTCCGAGTGTCACTAGCTCTCCTGTCACTGCATCTCAAAGTTCCCACCCTGGGTTGGCAGAGAATAAGAATGCTATTGATACACAAAGGCTAGAAGAAGAAAAGAAAAGGTGGGAAGTATCTGCTTTGCTATGTAGTCTACATTATTTCTTCTACAGACCCAACCATTTACTGTTGCACCCTTTCCGTAACTCTTCTGTGATGCTAACAATGAAATTGTACTAATTTAGTTGCTGTTTGCACCGGAGTGTATCACAAGGTCAGCTCTATTTGACAATCCGTTGTCCATCTGTTTTTCAGAGTACATATGTGCACTATTATTTTTTGTATTTTGCAAGTACTACTACAAACATAAATACGACTTGAGAATGTGACTGCCGGATGTGAATCACTTAGGTTTTATCAGACGATTGTGGCTTAAGGTGCAAGTTTAAATTTGGTAGGAGCTTCTGTATTCCTTGAAATTGCGGCTTTGGGTATAGCTACCCCCAAAAAAGAATCATCTGTGATTAACAGTGCAACATGACTTTCATGTAAAAAATGGCTGGGATGTGACAAATTTCTTTGTAATTTTCTATCTGCAAATTTAAATTGTCTCTGAGCAAAATGTTATTCTTTTTCCATTGTGGTATCTACTAAGAAATGTAAGGTCCTCTACCTTGAACGCTTTTCAAAGGTACCATTGTAGGTTGTTTTGGACTTGAATTATAGTTTGTTAAACTAATATCTGTGATGTAACACTTGTTCAAGAAGTTGCAGTTCAGAACATTTATATTCTTGCTGGAAATTAGTTTTGAACTCGCCATTTAACAGTGACCTTGCCTCAGTAGAATTTGTTGAAAAAAATAAAAGAAGGGTATGCGTGAAATATTATGAGTACTGTTTCATTAATTTTTACAGCAATTTGTATTAACTATTGCACATCACCCCATAAACCATTAAAATTTATGTTTATTTGTATTACCATTACAATTTATTTTTATTAAAAATCATGAATGCTAATTGAGGATGTGTGCCATCAGAAGGGTTTTTTGGCCTAAACAAAATGCATGATTTGTATGGATTATTTATTTGAGCAAAGAGATAAGCTATTGCCAGGATTAAAAAAAAAACTAGACCAACTTAGGAGGAACTAGGTGGCATTTTATTATTAAGAAGAAAATAGGCACCCAAAATTGCCTTGACAAGGATAGCTTAGCTTCCTTAACAGTGAGCAGACAGCCAGGATGGTCTGGGCATACAGCCAGGATTATGTCATATATGTTGATTGGAACTATATATTATGATTGCAACTTGTTCTGTTATTTTTGTTGCTTTTGCTGTGTAGGCTAACTATTTTGGCACAGATGTTATGTCTTCAGTTGCGTTTCATCGGGACTAAAACTTCTTTAGTATTAGTTCATTATTTAGTTAGTGCCCTTTTTTCTTCTTCACTTGCTGTGTGTTGGACTTCTCTGTAAGGACGCTATCAGATTAGCTAGGCAGTAGTATGATAGATGGAGGATGTCTGATAGTTTTGACCTCTGAGCTGTAATGTTATCTTTAGAAGGTAAGGAAACCAAGAGGGCTGAATTTCAATTATATACCATGGTGTCATTGAAATTCACCTTTTTTGTGCTCTAAGTATGTAATAGAGTGATTTTAGTATGTTTCTGATTGCAGTTCTCCTGCGTACTTGAAAAAAAGAAGCTTGTTTCTGATCCTTTTTGAGTCATGCCATGTGGTATGAGATAACCTGTCGGGATAAATTGTCCGAAAATCACTCCTGCCTCTGCAGTTCCACTAATTAGGCCTTGTTTAGTTCCCAAAAAAATTTGCAAAAAAATTCAGATTCCCCGTCACATCAAATCTTGCGGCGTAGCGTATGCATGGAGCATTAAATATAGATAAAAATAATAACTAATTGTACAGTTTACCTGTAATTTGCGAGACGAATCTTTTGAGTCTAGTTAGTCCATGATTGGATAATATTTGTCAAATACAAACGAAAGTGGTACAGTGTCCATTTTGCAAAAAAATTTGGAACTAAGTAGGTAGTTGCCTTTATTCTATAATTGCATTGAAGCTTGAACATTGACTTTGGCTGGGCATGTAGTAAGTAGCATGCAAGAATATGGTTTAGTTGGAATGTTGAAATGCTTCATGATGATTAGCTCTAAACCTGCCACAAATTACTTGACATTCTTCTCTACAGGCTTTTACGAAGGAAGCTACTGCTATAGTTCCACTTGTTATATTTGATGATGCAATTGGTGATCCTTTATCTACTCTTGATCAGTTTTGATAATTCGTTTTTGGATCTGGAACACACTAGAGGTATGCCTAAAATGCATTAGCTTGTAGTCAAAACTATGCTGATGAAAGGCATAGTAGAGCATAGATAGTGTTTAGATTTTAAATCATGTGCTTTGCTTTTTGCTGCTTTTATGGCCTTGAAGAGTTTGAATTAAAAAAAAAATTGGCTTTGGTCATGCCTTGCCTTGGGTAGTACATTTCATTGACTTGCTATATCAACTGCAGGCGCCAAAAGGAAGTTGAACTGAGACTATTAGAGGAGGAGACGTCAAAAAGAGTTGAGCAAGCTATTAGGAGGAAGGTTGAGGACAGTCTGAATTGTGATGAAATTAAGCATGAAATACAACGTCGAATTGAGGAAGGGCGGAAAAGGATACATGAGGAGGTAGCAATCCAGATTGAGAAAGAAAAGGAGGCGGCTTTAAATGAAGCCAAACTGAAAGTGGTAAGCTTCTGTTTTTCTCTCTGTTATTTGTCATCTGCAAATATGGTGGAAAAAAATAAGTCATTTTGACTCTTTGATTTGATCAATAAATGGATCCTGGAAAATTCTTATTATGATCGTCATACACTCATACTGGATAGGGTTCTTGGAACGTGATTCAAAGAACCAGCCAAGACATTTTGTTCACTGGGGTTTTGTGCCTGCAGGAACGAGAAAAAAAGGAGTGGGAGGAGCTAGAGAAAAAGCTTGAAGAAGAACGAAAGAAAGCTGAAGAGGCGTTGATGAAAGAAGCGATGGAACAGCAGCAGAAAGAGCTAGAGCGGTATCAGGAGTTGGAGAGGCTTCAGAAAGAAAGAGAGGAGGCCATGAAGCGGAAAAAAATGGAGGAAGAGCAGCAGAGGCAAAACCAGATGAAGCTGCTGGGCAAGAACAAGTCGCGGCCTAAGCTGTCATTTGCTTTTGGGATGAAGTAGCGTTCGATTCACCGAACGAAATTACTAGTGTTTTAGTTGTCTGTAACCTCGTATCTCTGTATCGAACCACCCATGTCTTCCATCGGCAGAAAAATCGATATGTGTTAAATGCTCCTGATCTGCTTTGTAATTGTCCATCTTTTGGTGAATGTGGTTTCATAGGGAATCCGTTGACGCTACCTGGGGATACCAAGGAATCCGGATGGTCCATAGGGAATAGTCGATTGACAGTACCCCCCTTGAAATTCAAAAGAAATCATGATGTGCATGCTTAGTGGACATCTTGCATTTCACCAAGATACAGAGATCCTAAACACTCACATTTTCTCTTTTTTATCCCCTTGGTAGTTTCACCGAAAATTTTCCAAACAAACTCTTGAAGTGCACGTTGGTTATAATCACAGAGACATTGTTAGTTAAAAATAAAGTAATTTTAAACATGAACTCTATTTATTTTATTTATTTATGCTTTTGTTATAAAATTTATATATCATTAAACTAAGAACATCTCTAATAATTGATGTTACCATGCAATAAAATGAAATACTCCTAGATATTAAGCCAAAACCATGTGTACCCTAGATTTCAAAATACTCCTACATACTAGCTGGCTGATGTTGATCGTTCCATAGTTGAAAAGTAGTGTTTGTGGGAACAAGGTGCAAATAATAATGTATATCTAAATGTATAGCACAAGATATGTATGTAAGGCCTTGTTTAGTTTGCAAAAATTTTTGGATTCGGCTACTGTAGTACTTTAGTTTGTATTTGGTCATTATTGTTTAACCATGGACCAACTAAACTTAAAAGATTCGTCTCGCAAATTATAAGCAAACTATATAATTAGTTATTTTTTATCTATATTTAATATTTCATACATGTGCCGCAAGATTTGATGTGATAGAGAATCTTGAAAAGTTTTTGGATTTTAGGTGCAAAAGAAAACATCTTTTAATTTAGAACTGAGGAAATATTATTCTCAGGTGAAATTTGCTGAATAATTCATTTCCCAAATTGCAGAAGGTTCATAGCTCCAAATTTCCAATGCCCAGTTCTCACTGCACGTGGGCCGGCAACCACAGCAGTCCGCAATCAGCAGCCAGCACGCGCAGATACCCCAGCCAGCGTACAAAGGTTTTTCACAAGCAAAGCACCGAGCAGCTTTCCACGCTTCCCAGTTCCCAGTGCCCACTCCACTCTCCCATCCTCACGCACCGCCGGCGAGCAAACCGAGCCCAGCAATGCCGGCGACAGATCCCCCCGTCGCCGTCACCGACGCGGCGCCCGACGTGGGCGCGCCTCCCCGACGACCATCTTCTCCTCCTCCGCCGCCGCCGCCGGCACCCCGGCCCCTCTCCCTCGCGTCCGCGCTCCCCTTCTGGTTCTACCTCGCTGCCGCCGTCTCCCTCCTCGCGCTCCTCCTCCCCCACCTCCTGCCTCCATCCTCCTCCTCCCCTCTTCCGCCTCTCCTCCGCGAACACCTCGCCGCAGGCCGCGTCCTCAAGCTCGATCCCGCCCCCGGCCTCTTCGCCGTCACCTCCCGCCCCTCCGCCGCCGGCTCCCCCGCCGCGCACCGCGTCCTCGTCCTCCCGGGCCTCGCCGCGGGGTCCCTGTCCTTCCGCCGCGTCCTCTCCTCGCTCTCCTCCCGCGGCGTCCACGCCACGGCGCTCGACCTCCCCGGCCAGGGCCTCTCCCCAGCTCTCCCCGCCGCGCCCGCGCCCGCGCGGACCAGCGCGCTCCGGGAGATCATGGACCGCGGCATCTTCCACGCCTTCGAGCACCTCGTGCAGACGGGCGAGGTCCCGTACCAAGAGGAGGAGGCGGCGGCGCCAGCCGCCGCCGCCCAGAGGTCGCCGCACGCGCCCGACGAGGCGGCCGCGGCCGTCGCGCGCGCCGCGGAGGCGCTCGGCCTCGGCGTGGCCCCCGTCCACCTCGTGCTCCACGACTCCGCGCTCGCGGCCGGGGCCGCGTTCGCGTCGGCGCACCCGGGGGCCGTGCGGAGCGTGACGCTGGTCGACGCCGCCGCGTCGCTGCCGGCGTTCCCTGCCGCGGTCTTCGACGTGCCCGTGCTGGGGAGGCTGGTGCTCCGGGTGCCGGCGCTGTTCCGCGGCCTGCTGCGGCTGTGCTGCGCCCGGGGGGTTGGCGCCGAGGAGGCAGAGGCGTACCGGGCAGCGATGCGGGGGGAGGGGAAGGCTGAGGGGGTGGTCGAGGCATGGAAGGCGATGAACCACAGCTTTCAGCTTGGGG
>Ga0182004_10001456_pt1 | contig 17350 bp, 12 predicted proteins | sample Sormic07211540_1_FD_120479 | JGI IMG/M metagenome (GOLD analysis project Ga0182004, IMG submission 120479) | Endophyte microbial communities from Sorghum bicolor roots, Mead, Nebraska, USA - 072115-40_1 MetaG | ecosystem: Host-associated > Plants > Roots > Unclassified | place: USA: Nebraska...
AACTTTGCCGTGTGAACTCCAATTTTTGTGAATGAAAACTCTATTTAATGTTTCTTGATGAGCTCTTTGCAATGGTGTGCTCCAATTCATCATTTGAGATACTTATATTTGGTGATTCTAGTCCTTATCCAATTTAACCCTTGTAAAACATAGATTCACCAAAACTCGTGGAACTCGTTAGTTTCAAACCCTAAAACTATGCTTCATGGTTCATATCATGTCATATAAATCAATAGTTGATGGATAAAAATGAGCATTAGTGTCTATCAACAACCACCACCACAGCAGCTGCACCTTGCGCTAGGCCACCTGAAAGCCTTTGGTTTTGGATAATTGATGAAATCCTAGTACTAATCTCTATACTAAGTGTGTACAGACTTAATGAGGTTGGTACATGTCAAGTAATGGAGCAAGAGATCATTATGGTGATGTTTGTGATGACCACAAGATGATCAAGTGCTCAACATGGAAATGAAGAAAGAGAAGAACGAAACCCTATGGAGATCAAGACAAAGGTATTACTTAGGGTTTTAGTTTTGGTGATCATGACACCATTGAGGGTATGATCACATTTAGGATAGATAGCCATACTATAAAGAGGAGAAATCTTCGGCTAAGTAGTTATCGAGTGCCACTAGGTGTCATTGTTCTTATGCATACATTTAGAACCTAGTGAGCTAACTTAACTCCTTCGAAGAAAATGTTTGTGAAAATGCTAACACACTTGCACATGTTGGTACACACATGGTGGTGTTGGCACATTTTAAGAAGGAGGTGGAGTTTGAAGGGTAGAGAGGGGTTTGGGTTCCTCTCTCCCTCCCGTCGAGCTTGCAAGGCGGGACTCGACGCTTTTGAGAAAATGAAACGCATATTTTCTATTGCGCCAGTGGAAAGTTTAGAGAAGTCGCGGGAGAAACACTCACCAGACGCAGGTATTGGCAGCATCGGACGCTGACCCAAGCGTCTGTTGTACTGTCAGTTTCTAGCGTGGGTGTAGAGTGAGCATCGGACGCTCGCATCGAACGTAGGCAAGACACTGTTCAAGCATCCGGTGGAGCATGACGTCAGCATGTATGCAAGCATCTATTTTCTGACAAACGGCATCAGATGCAGGAGAGCGTCCGGTGGTCTACGTCCAGTGACCCCGCGCGAAAAACACCCTCTCTACGTATGGGTCCAGTGTGCACCGGATGCGTCCGGTACCCACTTGACCGCGTCTGGTGGTTTGAAAGTGACCATTAGAGATCGATGTGTGAGTTTCAAAAGCTGACACATGGCTGTCATCTGGAGGACCAGACGCTGGGTTCGAGCATCCGGTGGCCCCGATTTCTGTCCAGTGAAAGAGCCATGGGCTCTATTTGTTTGAGGGGCTTATAAATAGTTGTTGGCCGGCTTGGGGCTCACACTCTTGGCATTCTTGACTACTTGACATCCTTGTGAGCCTAAGCAAACACCTCCCACTCATCTCCATCATAGATTAACTATCTTTGTGAGATTGGGAGTGATTCCAAGTGCATTTGCTTGAGTGATTGCATCTAGTGGCACTTGGAGATTGATGTGGCTGTGGTTTTCTTGTTACTCTTGGTGGTTCCCACCACCTAGACGGCTTAGAGCAGCGAAGGAGCATTAGCATGAGTTGGCGATTGTTCGTGGCCATCTTCCAGTGATTGTGAGCGTTTTTGTACCTTCTCTGGCGAAGATTTGAAAGGTAACTCTAGTGGATTGCTTATGTCATTGAGTTACCTCACTTGTGGGTAGGTTCTTGTGGTGTCTTAGTAAGGATGAGGTTCGTGCTACACCTCTTAGCCGCCGAACCACCAAGTGTTGGTCAACACAACGGGGACGTAGCGTGCCGGTAAGCACGTGAACCTTGGGAGAAAAATCAGTGTTTCAATTTGTGTTTGATTAGCATTCTCCCGGTGCTTGATTGTTCATATATTGGTGATTGGTTCATCCCCTACACGGTGGTATAAATATCCATTTCTCTCCATTTACTTAATGCAAAGTAGTGTAACTAGTTTAGTTGCTAGTCTTACTTTGTGTAGTTAAGCTTACTAGTGTAACTTGTAGAGACTTAAGTTCTTGTGTGCGTAGCGATTGTAACAACTAGAATTGTCGGTTAGGTGGCTTGCAAACACCCCATTAAAGCTAGAGCAAAAAAAATTTGCTTTCTTATTTACTAACCTCTTGCTCTAGTGAGTTTGTAGAATTTTTAAATAGGCTATTCACCCCCCTCCCCCCCATCTAGCCATATTAGGACCTTTCACCACCGCGTCTTGCAGCCATGTCTAGAGGGTAGTACAAGACATAGGGAGCAGGGAAGGGAGTGGCCTAGGATCTTCGTGGCCACTGGCTAAGTGAGCGAGAGACAGAGGTGTTCAACTGTTCAAAGTTGGAGGAGCAAGGATGTGTCACATGCCACCAGCTGCGGAGTTAGTGTTGGAAGGGCAGTGTGATGTTTATATATATGGCTCAAAATACATCCAACGGTTATGATCTATCCTTAGAGCATCAGACGGTGGAAATAATCGGGCCGACGTCGTGCCAGCCATTAGCCGTGCCGTGCCCGTGTCGGCACTGCGGGCTGAAGTTGCGTCCTAGGCACGGCACTATCCCCGGACCGTGTCGTGCCTGGACCATGCTTTTTAGTGTTGTGCCAGGGCTCATCGTGTTAGTGCCGGATAAAAATCAATATATGTTTGTATATGTACTGACCAAACTAATGTGCAGACCGTTATAATTGGTTTTGCTAATTTTTTTTATCTTTGTATCCACCAATTTGATTTATATGGGGGTAAACCTAAAGCATATAATAGTGAATGGGTCATAAAAAATAGTGTGGGCTAACTGTGATTCAATAAAATGGACTGAAAATATATTGCAAATTAGTTGAAACAGATTGCAAATGGGCTGAAAATAGGCTAATAATTGGTCATCTTTGGGCATATTTAGTTGCAGGGAGTAAAGTTTAATAAGTACTGTAGCATATTTATAACTGTAGCAATAAGTGTCCAATCATAGACTAATTAGGCTTAAAAACTTGTCTCACAAATTATTCTCTAGCTGTGTTTCTATATTTAATACTTCATGCATGTGTCCAAACATCTGATGTGATAGGAGTTAAAGTTTACTGCTTGGAACTGAATGGAGTCTTTGATGTTGGGTTGTTATTAAATAGGTCAAAATGCTATGTCATCGTCCAAGTAAGCATCCATGATGACATAGAAATTCATCCATGATGATTATTTCATGACTTGAAATGGGCTGGCTAGGCTAACTAGGCCTCGAGCTCTATCGTGATGGTTTAAGATTGTCACTAATTCTGTTAACCTGTGGTGGTTTTTAGTAAATTGTCATGAGAGTTAATCCATGATCATATCTAAAACCATTATAGATGTTGCATATTGATGGATTTTTTTGATCCGTGACGAAAATTTTTCATCTTGGATTAACGTGTTCCTTTTAGTGTCTGCTAGCTATCCTGTTGAACTATTATCACTATGTTTGCATCAAGTTCGCCATTCACCTATTCTATTTTTTCTTCTTCGTTGGTTTTCCTGATGATTGGGCCACCTAGGAGAATCTAAATGTTGCGAAACGGTGTTTTCCACTCTTGCTAGTTTGCGGGCAAACTAGTGCTCAAGCCTAAGGGAATGTCATGGCCCATGACTCGATGAAGCCCAAGGAGTGAGACCCAGTACATGAGGAGTCAGGTTTATAGATGAGACTCAAAGCCATGTCATAGAATAGTCCGAAGTCAGGCCTGCAACGTGCTTGCTTGGCCCATGAGCTATGACTTTACGGATGTAGTTTGTGTATAAACCGTTGACGTAAACACAGAATGCAAGAAAATAGGTATACAAAACTAAGTCTAAACTCCTCTCCCTTCTATTTTTCCCTTCCTCCAACTTCTTCTCTTCCACCACTGGTGGCTATCTCACCAAACATGTCACACAAAGTTAGCTCAAAACCCACATTTGTAGAGCTATAATTGTTTCATCCTTACTACCATAACAAGCACAACTCAATTAGCTACTCAACTTTTAGAACCAACATAATGATACGCTAGAGAAAGAGCACACTAAATAGGAAACACAAGTATGTTTCACCCCTAGCATTAACAAATTGCAATAATGCCATAGGCAAGCAAAATACTTTCTCCTTCCCAAATTACAAGTCGCTTATGTATCTAGATATACGTTATGTCTAGATACATAGCAAATTTGATGCAAAAAAAATTAAAGTGACTTATAATTTGGAATAGATGGAGTAATAAAGGTCGCCTTCCCTATGTTCCCTGTCATAATGCAATAGGTATTGATGTTACTCAATGGGACCTTTTCATTTATGTGGAATTAGCTCCAATTCTAAAGGACGAGTTGTCTGGTAATTCTCAAACGGTTATGGTTGCTACAATATCACTAGTTGATGGTAATTGTCATTGCTCAACCAGTACACTCAAGTATAAAGGCCATGCTAATAAATAGATAAAAACACATATCTAAGTAAGTGGTCATTTCTATTGGTCAAAAAAGCTATAGATAGTGGGCTATCTTGGTTAAATGTCTTCTGGTGAGAATGTTCAAGAACGCATAAATCTACGGAAGGCTTTGTTTGAAGTTTGAACTCAAGAAGCGAGTAAGCACTATCGAATGCAACTCCAACATCTTGAATCTTGATATGATCCTATTGCAAGGTAAAACTCTAGCATCTTGATGATTCTATAGCAAGGCATCATGTTGGTGATCAATTACAAATAACTTTGTATTCCTATACATCAGTATAGCTGATTTGTTCGCATCCCTGAGCCCCGGTGCCCTGAACCGGGACTAAAGGGTGGGCCTTTAGTCCCGGAAGGGCAGCACCGGCTCGGGAACCGGGGCAACAAGCTCTTCCCAATCGGTGCTAATGCCTGAACGTGCAGCAGTATATTGATGTGTGGGCGTGCTTAAGCAAGCTTTTGTAGGAAGGGAACCTCATCGCATCACCAGATAGCAAAGAGGAGTACAGTTGGACAGATTTGTTAGGGACGTAGGTTTAGGGCTACACCCCTCATGTGTGAGCCAAAACGCTTTATTAGCGGTGGTCGACTTGGCAATATAATTCGTTTATCGTCTATCATATCCTGTTCTACACATGTAATAAGAACAAGGCTAATAATAATATAGTCATCTGCTAACTGGAAGGATCTTTGGAGCCTATTTCTAAGTCCACCTATATAGGGTGTGTTTGGTTCGTTTTCTATACAAGTCTGGATAGCAAAACTAAGCCAGGCTAGCTTTAGCCTGTTCTAACTAGGCCAATTCGTAGTTGTTTGGTTGTATACATTGTACTAGCCTGGCTAGCATTGGGTGTGTTTGGTTGTCTATCTTGTTTTGCACAAAATTACCTCTTCTCTCTTCTGGTAAGGTTACCGGCTCTCACATATTTTATCGAACACCACCATAGCTGACTAGTCACCACCGGTGAAGAGGACTAGTAGCGAAACAGAACGCGAGTGAAGACCAAGAGGTGACGGGAATGAATCACGGAGCCAGCCGGAGCCTGGCTCCAGAAGAAACACCAACCTGGTGTTTCTACTTGGGCCTGGCCCTGGCTGTACGGCAGGCCAGATGTAGCCTGGCTCCAGGGGCTGGCCAGGCAACCAAACACCATAGACCTGGCCCAATCAAGCAAAAAGCCAGATTTGGAGGCCAACCAAACACCCTCAAGTAGTTAGCTCACATATTTCTAAGTCCACCTATATAGTAGTTAGCTCTTTACTATTAATATAAGCTGCTTTGTTTAGTTCTTGTGTCTAAGCAAGATGTGAAGTTTAGAACCCGCTTCTCTCTTTCTTCTCTTCTCTTCTTCACCTTAGTATTCATCTTGCTTACAATTACAACTTGTTATTATATTTCGCTCCAAGGATATGTGTATTTGTTGCTAGTTGCTGCTACTACGGACATGCTACGAGCTGAAACAACTTGTGTACAGTATAATAATATAATATGTCTACTCTAAACCTTAAAGTAAGTTAAGTACCCTTCCATTGTTGCTTTCTCCTAATAGTACTTGAGTTACTTAACCTTAAAGCATTATTAGGAATTATTATCATTTATCTATAAGTAACACAGGATAATTAAACTAGCTAACATAGTTGTTGAAGAGATCATCACGACACGTATGTACGTATACAGCACGTTTGAATCATGCGTCTATTAGCGGTGGATGAATTGGATCGAAGCTAAGGTGGCCGGTCCAAGGGAAGAGTACGTCAATGGCGACGACCGACCTGTGCACAAACTGTGCGGCGGAGAGCATGGAAAGCAAGAGAGCGCGCCGAATAAGACAAGCAGCATGGTCCCAGTCCCAGTCCCAGTCCCAGATAAGACAGCGATGCCGCGCACGCGCCCAGCCAATGGATCATCATTAACAAATTGATTGATTGATTGGCCGGCCCTAGCTAATTAAGCTAACGTCATGCGTTATATTACCTCCTCTTTAGAGTTTAGACCTCTCGCTCTTGCCGGCCTTTTCCATCATGCTAACTAATGAAAGGGCTAGCCTGCTAGGCTACGATTGCTTTAACATAAAAAGGAAAAATGGAGCTAAGAGAGAGGATATGTGCTCTCTCTGTCCTGTAATACATTGTCATCTAAAATTTTTAAGACAACTTAAGAAAACATTCAAATGATGCATGTACCCATAAGTTATTCTAATCATATAGTTTCTTCTTAAATCAAGTCTTTCTTTTTAATAAACTTTATCAAATCGAAACATAGTTATTATGTAGAATATATTATATTTCAATACAAATTTTAGAAGTGCACTCTATTTTAAAACAGAAGAGTAATATAGTATAATCTTTAGATAGAAGGAAAATTATATTCTCTTGGGCTGAACGAATGATGTAAAATGTGTTCCTAACTTGGATTCCTGGCCAGCTCCTTTTACTCTCCTTTTCCTCTCTTTTTTTTTCCCTTTTTGCAAGAGAATTAAGTTCTACATTCTTCTCTCAAGCAAGCTAAGAGCCGCAGGAGGAGCAGCTAGCTAGCTTTTGATCTTTCAGCAGCTAGCTAGCTTTTGATCTTTCAGCAAGCTCCCCCGAAAGTTTTGGCTTTGGGAATTGTTCTCCAAATGGATGGATCACCCCAAGTGGCCGGGTGACTTTGGCCTAGCTTGTCGTCACCATTAATCACCCTTAGCTTTTCCCGATCGACGACATTTGTTGAGGTCTCGTTGCTGCTTGTTGCTTGGAGCCTGAATTTTGACTTGTTCAGTTTGCACGGGATCGGACCACATTCCTGCCTGCCCCAGAGACGCGCACGGAATAACCGCCGCTGATGTTGAAATCTCGGCTCGTCGGCCGGGTCACACATGCCATGCCGCCAGCGGAGGTTGACTTCCGTCCGCCACGCGTCTTTTAGGCTGCTTGGACAAATGCTTTTTCACTGCACCATCTGTTCCAAAATAAATGTACATTTTGTTTATCGAGAAATCAAACTTTTTTAATATTTGTCTAGAAATAGAAGATACTATCAAAATTTATTTTTTTCAAATAAATATATTATGAAAGTATACTTCAAATATAATTTAATCTAATGATACTTATTATATATTATAAATATTATGTATTTTTATATAAGTTTGATCAAATTTTAAAAGTTTAACTTCTCACAAAGAGTGAGATGTGCGATTATTTTCGGACAGATCTAGTACTTCCAATTGACAAGCGAAATTCCTACATCTATCTACCTTAAAAGAGACTTTCTTCCTTCTTTGGTTCGTTCTACAAGTCTCTTTGTCTGTTTTCGTTACCCATCACTCGGTTGTCATGGAGATCAAAACTCGTTGGTCGTCACAAGTGTATAAAAACACTTTATACATGGACAAAACTAAAACAAAACAGACTCTTTTGTTCCTCTATAATACTTTAAGATTATCTCAGTTACCACACTACTACATCCATTTTCAACTGATAACAAATTCATTCAACAAAGATCAAAGTAAAAAAAAAATATGGTTATTAAATTAGGTTGGGTATCGTCTCTTGGGTAAATCAGGAAGAACCACCAAAGTCCTATTCTAAGCAATGAAACTTGATGGAACATTGGAACACCATCTCGCAGGCACCGTTGAGTGTCAATGTAACCTGACTTTGCATCACCATATTTTGGGTTGTTGTGTCCTGTATCCTATTCGAATCCATTAGTCACGCATCCAGGGGTCCTTGGTTTTCCGTAACACTTTATATTTAGTAGGTGTCGTCAAGATAGGGTTTGGGTTTTGCTTAGATCAACCTGTCATCATATTGTTTCGTTGTTCATTGGTTTGTGAAATCCCAACAAAAGAGTTTAATCTATATTAGAAATATATGAGATTGTGTTCTTGCTTGTGTTATTCAATTTGTATGCAGGTATATTAACCTTCATGGTGAGGTCAACTTGGGCATTGCACATTTGATAACCATATAAACAACTGATGTTGCGACTACAGGATTTGGGTCTTTGTGATCAGAAGCAGATCGCGTGTGTCTAGTCTCCAATAAATCGAGAGTTATTTCACCTAACAAAAGATTTGGCACCCCATTTCCCATCAAGTGGTATTAGAGATTCAGACGGTACCATTAGGTTTGCCTCTTACCCTTAGTTTGGTTGCTTTTGCCTTTGTCCCAAAGTCTATGACCATAATTACTTGATTGTTTCCCAAGATCAGCTAGGCCAATTTTGCTAACTTTGTCAAATTGCATATATAATTAATTCACTTGTGTTCTCATCGAGACAATCAAAATTCATATATAGAACACCTAATTCGGAGTCTACGAGAATTATTGTTTTAAAAAAATCCACACCCATGGAAACTAGCCAAGCCGATTTTGAAGGCTTAGACCAAGTTAGGGGTCTTTGTGGTTCAGCTATGACCCGTAAAAAAACTATTTGTGAGTTGTGAACTATCAAAAAAAACTTTTGTAAGTTATGTGTTGCGAAAAGGTTGTAAATTGTTTGGTTAAAACAACATAAAACCTACCATCTCACATGAAATAGCTATAAAATGTCTCTTTAGTTTCACCAATTTGGAAAATTAGAAAGCTAAAAGCCAAAAGCAAGGTCGAAGATGTTGTAAAAATTGTATAATGTGAAAGCATCCGCTTATACAAAAGTAGCTTCTGGTTCTACCTACTTAGTTGGCTTTCAACTATTTTGGCAGTAGAAGCACTTTCCAGAAGATATACCAAACATAGCCTAATAGTTGTATTTTGGACATATAATTTGAAAGAGTTTTGATATTGTTGACACCTATGGTGGCATGCAAAAAGACCTGCAAATGCACGAATATCGAAGTAGCCTTTTGACACCTATGGTGGCATGCAAAAAAGACCCGCAAGTGCACGAATAATAGTACTATTAAAATTTTAAAAAATAATACTAAAATTAGAAGTAACTTTTAATAAAGAAAACTTTTAATACTATATATAGAAATTTTAGTATTATTTTATAATACTATCAATGGTATATAAATATTTAATTAATTTTACTACTTTTATACTTTAGTTTAAACCTAATATATTTGTTGGTGTAAATTATTTTAACACTTTAATTTATTTTTTGTTGATGTAAATTATTTTATATAATTTATATTTTCATGATAAATATTAGACAAATAATGTTTGATTAATTGACACATGTTGGATTCATGACAGCTTATAGAGTAGGTTAGACCATATTTGGACGAGGATGATACCGCTTGCCAAGTTTAGGAACCTGCAGTGATCACTTTGAAAGTTCAGGGACTAGAATGACACCAGTGGCTAAGTTTAGAGACGTGTGGTGATTACCTTGAAAGTTTAGAGATCTAGATGATACCGTCTGTTAAGTTTATGGACTCACAAATATCACTTTAGAAGTTTAGGACCTAAATGACACCACCGGATCGGCTGTGGATTTTGCGCGCGCTCTCTCTCTTTTTTTTTTGAGAACCGCGTATTTCGGTAGAAGGTTCGGAATACAAGAAACGGATTGCCTCGGCGAGGTGTCAGGCGCCCACACAAACACAAACGAATTACAAGCTTGAGCGACGCGACGCCAGAAAGCACGACAGCGCCCTGTAACCAGCTTGCAGCCATTGGTTACCCTCTGCGCTGATAGCAATAGCCAGGTTCTGGGAAGTTGTCGATGTAGCATCAAACACTTGTCGATTGCTCTCCTTCCACAACATCCAAGACTAGATCAGCAGCACCAGCACGTCGAAGCCCTTCCTGGTGATACATGGTAGCAGCAGCAGCAAACGCGAGGACAACCACCAGGAGGCAAGATCGTTGTCCGTAAGTGGCACCAGATTTTGCAAGCCCAGGGGCAGCAAGCAGAGGTGTACTATGTTGTTTTGTTTGAGAAAACGCGAAAAAAAAATTGAAATTAAAGATGGGCGATTTATTTGAGTCTGGCGTATGTACAAATGGAGCTAAATTGCTGAAGATAGAGCAAGATTAATAATATAGTCAGTTATTGATTATAAGGTTGTTTTTTTAGTTTTTTTAGCTCACTTATATACTGGTTAGCTAATTACTATTAATACATGATTCATCTGTCTTTCTCGTAAACTTTATTAGTTCTTGTGTCTGAGCCGGCTGTAAGCTTATAGCCCGCTTCTATTCTTTCTCCTCTCCTTTCTCTTCCACCTCAATATTTAGCCGGTTTACAGCATGCTATTAAGCATGTCCAATAGTTTTGCAAATGGACTTTGCATTCTTATTTTTGTAAAAAAGTCTTAAAAACTTCATTCCAACGGTTTGACAAATGGGCTTTGCATTTTGGTTAATTTGGCAAATTTCTAGTTAGGTTTAGCATATATGCCAACTGTGTATTGCGCTTGGCATTGCATAGCCCTGCACGTGGTTCCCCTACCGCCGCTATGTTTTCTTCCCGTGAAAAGTTGGAGGCCACGATCTTTCGGTTCTGCACATCACTGGACATCAACGCCGGCTCTGGGGGAGGCAATCTTCATCAAGCCGGCTGTGGTGGAGGCACGTATGCCATGGCCATGGATTCATCATTCCAGTATGTGCATTGGGTTTCCATGGTGCCTAGGGTTTGTGTGTTGTTGCTGACTGTTGCTTGGACCTTGGAGTCGACGGCGCGAAGAAAATTTTCGCCTAAAAATATAATCGCTGGGTCCATATTTTGGGTTTTGCCAACTCTTTTGCCAAACCATTGGAGGTAACTTTTTTTCTCCTCCTCATATTGATTTGAGACTTGACAAACTCTATGTTTTACCAAAGATAAAATATAAAACCGTTGGAGATGCTCCCAGGAAACCGACGAGCGTAGCATAGGCCTTGTTTAGTTCTAAAAAAAATCAAGATTTCTTATCACATTAAAATTTTGAATGCATGTATAAAATACTAAATATACATAAACAATATAACTAATTATACAGTTTACTTATAATTTACAAGACAAATTTTTTAAACTTAATTAATATATGATTGAATAATAATTACCAACTACAAACAAAAGTGTTAACCAAACCTAAAATTTTTCAATGGAAAATTACCCGGTGAAGCCGTCGCCGTCCTGGGCACGCAACACGGTCGTCTCGGGCGGGCCCCGTCCTCCCAACTGTCACACCACAAAAAATTGTAGGCGCCGGCGCCGGCGCCGCATAAATTTTCAATCGATCATTTGTGCTGCTCTGTAGTCTGTGCGTACAATCTGGAGCGATGAATTATTCTCTGTAAGCCACAGGTTTTAATTTCCACATATTTTCAGCCTGATGATGTTTCTGTTTCTCCTCTTTTTTTTTTCCTTCTACAAAACTAGATATAGAGAGTAGAGAAAAAGCATCAATAGCTCTCCATCTTATTTTCGAGCTAATAATTATATATGCAGGTAGCACTAACGTAACAAGATCAAGATATGCCTACTGCATACAATGATCAAGAAACAGAAGATATTTTTTGGGGGAAAAGTTAGACAAGTCCACGCATATTATTTAACAGAAGGACAAGGGAAAAAATTAGATGGGCGATGGGTCCAGCGGCACACGCGTGCGACCTCCTGCCCGATTGTTGCCACGTGTAAGTAGGCTTCATCGCACGGCACCTTTCGATTGGCTCCGAATCAGCCCTCCTTGTTTATTTCTCAAAAAAATTTGCAAATTTTTTAATTTCCTGTCACATTCAATCTTAGACACATATATGAAGCATTAAATATAGATTAAAAATAATTAATTGCACAGTTTACATGTAGTTTGTAAGATATATCTTTTAAGCCTAGTTAGTCTATAATTAGAAAATATTTATTAAATACAAATGAAAATGTTACGATATCTGTTTTGCAAAATTTTTTGGAACTAAACACCCCAGGAGGTTTGGCTCCAAATCGGTTGTCGCAGGCAAGAACGCGGCCGCAAGCGGCGCGGGCGGTGCCATTCCCACGCCTCGCGATCCCCATCCCACGCCACGGTTGTCTCTCCTGGCCGTGGACGACTGTTTCCCCGCCCTACCATCGGTGACCACCTCTTCCACTGCCTCCAGCTCGACAGGCTTATACCTCCCGTGAGTAGGCGAAGGAAGATGGCGAGGGCAGACGAGATGGGAGGGCGTTCTTCACAATGGAGGCCACGTTCGAAGACCTGCAGTTGCGCTGCACGGCGGCGGAACCTTCGCCCAGCTCCTTCTCCACCGAGATGCGTGCAGTCTCTCCACGGCTGCAGAGCAGGTAGGTGCTGCATGGCGGTGGATGACGAGCTGCTGCGTGGCAGATGCGAGACCTCCGTCGCGCGTCGCCTCCACCTCCGCCTGACAGCCTCAGCGTCGTGTGCTCGTGTAGTGTGTACTCCAGGAGAAGCCGCACTCACACCTGAGCCGAGCCGCAGTGGAGCGTGGTGTGTGTACACGAGGAGCCAAGGGAGCCGGCAACATACGGTCGCATGCTGTTCGTTTGATTAGACTAGGTGTCACGCGGAGTCCATCGGCGCATGCGGGGTGGAATAGACCCATCGTCCACCCAATTTTTTTCCAGGATAAGGCTATAGACGACAAATGTATAAAATCAGGAACAGATAAATTAGTAGCAACAACTGAGAAGAATAGACTTAGAGTTGATATCAGGTTGTACTATGCTTTTGACAAAATAGTCCCAAGGGTGAATTATTAACATATAGTGAACTGAGCTATCAAATCGACATGAAATCCTTTCACTTGACATTGTTAATTCGAATTTTAATTGGAGTTTGCTGCATGTTAGTGGCTTTAATAAATTTATTAAACATTACAAAATGTCAATCTTTTTTTAGGTATAGACTCTAGAGTAGAGGCGCCAAAACATCTTTTTTTGTTCAGTTCTTCCTTTCGGAAACACTAAAACTGGCATTCTTTCTCAGAGCATCTCCAAAAATACCTAAAATTTTCTTCTTCCTAAAAACATGAAAATTCTACAATTCCTAAAAAAAGTATTGGAAGGAACTAAGAAGGCCATCTCTAAGAGTTTCTAATAATCCACTCCTAAAATATAGAAATGAATTTTACATCAGAAATTTTATACTATTTCTAAATTATCTTAACTGCTTTTATATTCTTTTTATATTTTTTCTCTCTTGCATATTTACATCAAGAACCCTTTCTAACTCTTTATTCTTTTCACTCCCTTCCACATTTAGATCGGCCGACAAACACGCGCGAGAGAGAAGATACATGGGGCTCGGAAGTGCGTAACTTTAGTAGAATAGGGTGACTTTTCCAAAATTCTAAAAGATTATGAGGATGGATTATGAGTTGTTGGAGAATGTTTTTTCTCATCTTTCTAAAAACCAAGGATTAGGGAAGATTTATGGAACTCTTAGAGATGCTCTTAACTATTGTATTATGAAAGCCGACCTCTCTGCAGGCATCAATTTAATTAAACTGAGTGAGAATAAAATCCTAATGCAATAAAAGATATTTTTTGAATAAAAAGCGTGAGTGACCTAGATGGATACTCATTAATAATTATCATTATTAAGAAGAAAATAGGCATCTGAATTCAAGCAGTTTGGTGTATAACCATATCTTCCACCAAACCAGTTAAGCTAGACTTATTCCTTTAAGGGGGCGTTTGGATCTTTTCATTTTGGAGGAACCATAATCTATTTACTGAATTAGACTATTTGGTTTGAAATTTAAAATTTCACAAATTTCTAAAGTTCACATATAAGCCTATCTCAAAGTCATAGGGCGTAGAGGCCAGACTTTTAGAAGCATATTAAAGGGCCCACGATTTCAAACAGATACCCATGTTTCGCTCTGAGTAGTAGCGGGCGTATGCCGTAAGCCATCGTCCCATCCTCTGATTCATCCAGATTTCCGATCCCTTCCCACCGTTTCTATTCAGATCTTTCCGATCTATCCCCACGAATCCTGCCTCTGATCGGTGTCTTCTCGGCATCCCTCGCTGATTTCATCGATGGACTTCACTATGGCTGAGTTGATGCGCCGTTGACTCCTGCTCCCCTAGTCTCTGCGGTGATGGGGATACCTTGCCTCCCCACCGCTCTTCGATGCCTTGCGCCGACCGCGGAACATAGTCCGATGAACTCCTCTGCTCCCTCCACTATGCTTTACGAGCTTCACCCTAGCTCCACTTTCACCTTTCTTGCCCCTTTCTTCTGTTACCTGCTGCCGCTCCCCACCATGAATGACGTTGATTCCATTGATCCGGTCTCCCCGACAATGGAGCATGCACCTCCCGATCTGCCCCATCCTCTTGCTCCACCGAATCCCCTTCGATCCTTCCCTATCAGGTCCATATCCACCTCGCCGCTTCGCTCTCACCCTCCGTCCCCTACTCCTGCCATGCCTGCCATCACCACTGCGCCCACCAGAACTCCGGAAGCTCTCCATATGACAGTGGCAAGTGGTGTGGCATGCAGCAGCCGCACTCCTTCTGCAAGCACCAGCGATCCAGCAAGGTTCATCTTACTGCTGATGGTACCAGATCTAACGGGTTCCGCAGTGATGGTTACAGAAGCTGTAGCCAGAGCAGATCTCAGCAATGTTTGGGGCTACACAAGATTTGACATCCACCCCTGCCTCCCTATGTTCGAGATCCATCCTTTCCACCATCGGCGATGCTGTAAACGACAACAAGGACGACTGGGTGGCACACGAGCTCTTCGTGGGCGTGGGGTTGTCGCCCCAACTCCCACCCACACAAATCCTCTACGCCATCGTCATGCTGGTGGTGGTGACAGCTTCGATGGCCACTATGCAGTCTCAGGTTATGTTATGCCAAGCAGATCAAGACCCCCTCCCCCAAGTCACCGAGCTTGCGCTCGACCTAGTCGCTAGGGCCTAGGGGAACTGGCATGGGTACTGGTATACTCTCTATACACCCCAACCTCCAGACCCATGTCTCAAGCTCATCAAGAACAGGCTATGGCGCCAGCCAATAGGGTGCCCCATCACCCATGACGCATCTGGCGTGGAACTGTAGGGGTGCGGGTGGGAACCTGCGCAGTTCCACAATGGCACATCTATCCCACCTACTACTATCTACTAAGGCTCAGGTATGTTTTATTTCAGAAACTCGCAATTCCACTATTTCAAAAACTTCTTCAAAACATTTGAATAATGCTCACATTGTCCCCTCTGCTGGCCAATCTGGTGGCCTCTGGCTCCTTTGGAAAGATGAAGTTGATGTGACTATCTTTGAATATAACCATCACTTTATCTTTGCTTTATGTGTAATTAAGTCTACCAATCAGTTCTATGGTTTAATTTGCATCTATGATGATCGGCATCACCGTGCCACGAATGTAATTTGGGACCAGGTCTTGAACTTTGTCACTTTAAATAGTAATCTTCCTATGCTTTGTATGGGAGACCTGAATGAGTTGATGCATGCCAATGAAAAGCTTGGCCCTTCTACTACTGATGTTAATCGTATTAATACTTTCTGTGCTTATGTTAAATAGTGTGGACTGATTAATCTCGGGTATAATGGCTCGGCCTGCACCTGGACTAATAAATGTTTCTCTTGTGTACCCACTTATGAAAGACTTGACCGCTGTCTAGGTTATGCAGAATGGTGTCTGGCGTATCCTGCTACTACTATCTACCATCTTCCAATGATGTACAGTGATCATGTGCCCATCCTAGCGGTTCTGAACTCTCAACGCTCTCGTATTAGTAAACCTTTCCGTTTTGAAAATTGGTGGTTAATGGATATTGATTACAATGACATTGCTAAGCAAAGTTGGCAACACTCTTCTAAACGTGATTTCTCTCAAAAAACAAAATTCCTTGCTACAGATCTTAGGAAATAGAGAAAAAAGAAACCCAGGAACAATGACCTACTTGCACAGATCGAAAACCAAATTCTAGAGCAACAACGCCTTCCAACTTCTCAACAAGACCACACTCTCCAACAAAATCTACATGGCAAGCACCAAGATCTGATGGCTAAAGAAGAGACCTACCATATCCAGAGAGCAAAGAAAAATTGGGCAGTTGCAGGTGACAGGAACACTTCGTTCTTCCATCATTCCATTACCAAAAGAAACAGGAAAAACAAAATCTCTTACCTCATTAATCCTAATGGCTCCCACTCCACTACTCCTGATCAACTTGCACACACTCTCACCAGCTATTTCATTGATATTTTCTCCTCCCAGAAATTTAACTAGCAACATGCAGGGAACCCCCACTTCATCCCTCAACCACACAGTCAGACTTATTTTCATTCTACTTCGAATCAAAGTCTGCATGAAGAGGAATCGGTGATCAACAATGAAATTTTCAGGTACACCTACTCCACTCCTACTCTAAATGAGATACATGATATCATTAAGCAAATGAGAAGCAATGCAGCCCCTGGCCCTCATGGTCTTAATGCAGCTTTTTACAAATCCTCCTGGCAGTGGACTAAGGATGATATTTATAAAGTAGTGCTGGATTTCTACTCTCAAGCTGATATGCCTACCAATTTTAATCATACTTTCATCTCTCTTATCCCTAAAAAATCTAACCCTGCTGCACCTCAAGATTTTAGGCCTATTAGTTTATGCAATGTTATCTACAAGATCATAACCAAATCTTTGGCCAACAGAATCAAAAATCACCTGCCGAACTACATCTCTCAAACTCAGTCAGCTTTTGTTGCTAATAGACATATATCTTCTAATATTATTATTATGCAGGAGATTATTCACTCTTTCAATTTAACCACCTGGAAAGACTGTTCCTTCATTCTTAATATTGATCTAGCTAAAGCCTTTACAGATTAGAGTGGGATTTCATTACTGCTAAAGCCTTTGACATACATCTCTTTGACGTTGGGTATTTTAAACGCAAACAGAAAAATCCGCAAGCGCACGGATACCGATGTAGCTTTCA
>Ga0182004_10001457_pt1 | contig 17337 bp, 13 predicted proteins | sample Sormic07211540_1_FD_120479 | JGI IMG/M metagenome (GOLD analysis project Ga0182004, IMG submission 120479) | Endophyte microbial communities from Sorghum bicolor roots, Mead, Nebraska, USA - 072115-40_1 MetaG | ecosystem: Host-associated > Plants > Roots > Unclassified | place: USA: Nebraska...
GAGTATACCTGGCTCTTCAAGATCTATGGAACAAATCAAACTTTTGATGGTCCAAATATTGAATCCAAATTCGTGCTCGGTTTTTGGAGAGAAAGAGCCGAGAGGGGAGATGAAAATATGAACCGTGTCCAAGGGTAGCGAAGGTTGTCGGCCGATTTGTAGCAGGGAGCTCGGCGCCGTGATCTGTGGCGCCGAGCTCGGCGCCTGCCACGTCAGATCCACGAGAGAAGGCAGTGCCAGGACCTCGGCGCCGTGATCCATGGCGCCGAGACGTGAAACCTCGGCGCCATGATGCATGGCGCCGACCCCCTGGGTCCATTTCTGCATTTAAATTTTCCAGGGGTCCAATTGTGAATTTTTTTCAAAAAAAGAACCAAATTGTAAAAAATTGGGCGGAGTCGGCTCCGAGCGTTCCTCCACCGTGCACCGACGTCGGCCGACCGGAGTTTTGGATCCATGGGCTGGGGCGAATTCCCAAATCCAAAACGATTGACGGACTGCGGCAGTTCTTTTTTAAAAAACTTTTCACTTCATAACATCAAATATTTAAACACATACATAAAATATTAAATAAAAATAAAAATAATAAACTACACAGTTTATATATATATATGTATTTTACGATTTTTTTTAAATCTAGTTAGTTTATAATTATACATTAATTATTATAGTTATATAGGTGTTATAGTATCCATTTTTTTCGCGAACTAAATCATGCGTGAGCGGACGGATTGGAGAGCGGACAACAGACAGCGGCCTGCGGCGCCACAGTGGATTGAAGCGATATTCGTGTTTGCGCGGCCTTTGGACGATGACAATTGACACCGACGGCGTGCTGCATTGGGTATTTGGGTTGGGCCTCTTTTTTTCATGAAGAAAAAGAAAGACACGTCGCTGGCCAAAAAAAAAAGCTGCCGCCACCTCCACACTTTTTTCGGGTTCTTTTTTTTTTGTTGAAGTACCCCTCCATTGCACATCTCGTACTTCCATAAGTAGGTTATTTCACATAGGTTATTTCACATCTCTTTTCTTATTGTATTTATGCTAATTTTTTTAGCAAATTAGCGGTCATATTTTATCATGCCTTAAAAATCTTGCACACTTTTTTACTAATATAACATGCGAAGGCCAAAAAAATCTTGCTTAAGGTTAATCGCCAATCAAATACTTATCAATTTGATCAAACCTGTCTAGGGTGAGACTAACAATCAAACAACCTTTAAACCTTTTGAAATTTTTATTTAGAGAAATGCATTGGCTATGCTATAGTGGACGGAGTTACAACATTTTGCCTCCAACATTTTTAAATGAGAAAACCATTTTTATAAAAAAATGTTTGATTGCGCTCAGCCACGCCCGACCTGTGCTGTGCAAATCTAAGTGCTTCCAACTTCTCCAACGAATGTTTGATCGGTTCATATAAAAATGGTTTTGCCTCTGAATTCTTAATTGTAGTAGCTTCTCTAGACGAGCTCATCACACTCTTTTAAAAAAACGTTTGGTTTCGATCTTAACCTAGTAGGTTCTCTGGAGGAGCTCAAACTCTTTTGAAAAACATTTGGCTGAATAGTTGCTCACTTGCAATATGGACAATTTTAATTGAGACATGAAATGCTTAAAGATGGTGCATAATCCGAAGAAGCCATCTTTTTTTTGGCCGGTCTTGCAAAAACGGCTCATAACTCTAGGTCCTTTTCTGTGTGGAACACTTTTGCTTTTGATCATTTGATATAGCTTCATCAAGAGCCGAAGAAGGGAGCTGGTTGGGAGAACTAATGGTCTTGTACTTCTAGTGGTAGGAGAAAATATTTTCTAAAATTGTGCAATCCATTTGTATATTCATATTACTTGCAATGAAATCTACGAACATGATCTTAGAGCATCTCTAAGAGTCTCTAAAATTCACTCCGTAAATCATCGTTTGGAAAGGCACCTGCGTAGAAACCATTTTCTATAAGTTTTCACTTTTCAACAACTTTTCTATATCCTGTGTATAAACATTTTAAAAAGACATTGGAGAGCATTTTTCATCAAAATATTTATTCCTAGCAACTTGGAAGGATATAGAGAGTCTCTTGAAGAAAATTTTTTATTCCAAATTTCTTGTTAGCCAAAGATAGAAAAAAATGACTCTTTCGAGTACACATAAAATATAGAAAACCTATCGGAAAGATATAAAAAAGCAATTTTTGTACAAATGACTCTTTAAATAATGTTTTAGACAGTGAACTTTACAAAGATTTTTGAAGATGCTCTTACTCAGTTATATTTTAGCCTGCAAGAAACAAAAGAAAAAATTGAGGCCCGCGAACTAAAATGTTTGGTGACAACACATTTTACATTTTTACCATCTTTTTTTTTGTACCCACGATTTGTATGACGAGATTTCTTCGCCGATCCGCGGCGGGACCGAACACGTACCGAACTTTATTTTCCCTCGTTACCATCGTATATAAAAGTATCACGAGCCATGATCACTGACCGACCGTCGTGTACATATAGTACGTGCAAGACACCAAGAGGCTCCATAGGAAACCTTTTGCTTCCTTGGCCGCAACAGCTCGAGATCTGTCGTTTGCTACCATTATTTGTCTCTGTCACAGAGATCTGCAGATTTGGTCCTTTCAGAGTTTGCAACCTTGGCTCTTTGCATTGAACCCAAAAAAAAAAAAAGGTTTCCTGTGCCCGGATAAGGCAACGGTAAATCCGTTACAGGACACGCCGTTTCAGCATGCATGCATGTGCCGATTCGTTTGAGTTTATCAGACAAATTTATCTGTCATTTAGCAGTATTTTTTTTTAAAAAAAATCAGCCAATAATACTTTCTATTATGGCTTATCAGTTAAATGAACAAAGCGACGGCACGAGCCCATAGAATTGGATGCTTGGCCGCGAAACGAAACGCACCGTAGAAATTTTGCATGACTGCTTTGCGCTGCAAGATCTGCTGAATAATGCAATCCGGCAAGAGCAAAGTCTGCTAGACTAGTCATGGCCCGGGTCAAATTCTATATTTTCTAGAATATTTGTAGATAATATATATTTTCTGTAATATATTTATTTGGAGATGTAGTGATATAATCCTGAGCAGTACTTTTTAGCGAACGAACATTATTTCCTCTAATAACAAATAGTGTTTTCTTCTCATAATAGTTCAGGCTGGACAAAAATGACATAAATCGAGCAAATAGGTAAATACTGAACGGGTGTCACAATCTCACAGGTGGAACAATATGTTACTGACAGTTCAGGATTGTGGATCACACCCTCCGTCACAGAAAAAAAAGAGTGCAATTCTAATTTTTTATGAAGTCAATCAACACTAAGTTTGACTAAATCTATAGGTATTGATGTTTATGATAGCAAATAAGTATCATTAGGTAAATCACTACAAATTTGGTGAAAAAATGATATTTACTATAAATTATTAAATTTAGTTGAACTATATAGAAAAACTGACTTGCTCCAAATCTAGAATTACACTCTTTTTATGAAGGAAAAATAATAGCATTTATTTCTACGGCTAGCTGTTTCCAATAGCAGTGGCATAATACGGTATTCCACAGTGATAAAACTATAGCAGCAAGTGAGCACACTAGGGTGCGATTACCATCCAAACCACCACCAAACAACAAAAGGTAGTCAGGAAATTGGTGTGCACTCACAAAGATATAATAAGTTCCCTAGTCACTGTAATGATCCTAGATCTTGAGCTAGGAAAGGAATAGCTGCACCCCTTTTACTGTGTTCTTTTTTCATGAAATACTTTGCACTATTTCATACTCCCTTTTACTTGAGATAAGTGGAACAAGCTTGGATTTGTAGAGACATGCCATGGCAGCATGGCTAGAAAATCCATTATTAAAAATGTAGACAACTCTAGACATTTTTAAGGAAATGCAAAACACAACTTTCCTCTTCCAATCTGTTCTGTTTCCTTGTATTTCCAATTCAATACCCAAATCAAAGCATCCCTCCTGCAAAGGTTCTTAGAAAGCAAATAAGGGAGCATGAATACAAGATGCAACAAAAGAATTATCTCATCTCTACAAGTCTACAATACACAAGTCCAAGGCTCTATTCCACTATCACCTAAACCAATCCAGCAGTAACCATCACTATCACTGGACTGTCAATTGTCAAATAGCTTTGCATGCCCAAAACTCATAAATTGGGAACAAGTTATAAGCCCATTGCAAGTCATGGCTTTTACCATTTCAAAGTCAAACATGGTTTATAGTTTCTTTTGATTCTTTTGATACTGTGAACTACTTGGGCACACCAAAATTCTTCTGAGTGATTAACATGCTTCAAGGCTTCAGGAACCTGACAGTGAAAATAGGACCAATCATCTGCAAATCCTCCTCCTTTTGCATGCTGATGAACTTTCATTGCATACTGGAGCTCCAGCACTTATCTCCTCACTTTGTTGGCTTTCACATGCAACTACACCGAGAACGCCTGTAGGGCTGTGCTGCTTGGGGAAAAGTGAAGAGCCATCTGACTTGATAATAATGTCTCCCATAACAATCTTGTCTTGAACAATTTTATAGCATCCTAATACTCTTTCCTACAATGTATTGAGTGATATAAACAAATTTAGCAAGTACCAAAGTATAGATTGCTATAAATCAAGGCATAAGCTAACTCCTTTAATAAGGTACTGAGTTTCTATAATCCAATTCATTTCTGGAATCTGGATTGCGGTGATGTGTATGCAATACCTTTCTTAATTCTTTGCGACAAGTTGCCACGCTCTCAAGTACTGAACTATCATGTTTCCCCAATGCCACAAGAGCTATACTTGCAGCAACCTCTGATGGTCTGAAAACCAATAGCTCAGCAACTGTAGACCAAAATCCCATCTTTAGGAATCGATAATCACATTCAACTAATTGAGTGAAGAAAGGGTACACACACACACACACTTGTACTTAGAATCATACCTTTAGATGTGCTCAAGATAAGTTCAACCGCGCGAGAGAGTATGATTTCGGACACATCACCGTCACTGAATTTGTGAAGATAGTAGTCAATAAATGAGCAAGGAGTCACAGCTTGCATCCTCCAACTCAAGGTATTGAGCACTAAAATCTCCATTGTGTGTATGGTATTAGGCTCAAACACATACTCTGCATCCACCACCTATCAAAACATTGGCTCCAACTACTTTAGAAATACATGTTTCACACAATATGTGCAGATCTAGTTTCAAGAAGTGCGCCGATCTATAATTGAACTTGCCTGCAAGTCTAAGGGATTGAAGACAATTGTTTCCTCCATTTTTGCAGCCAAGGACAGGCAAGCCACTGTTAAGAGTTGTGTCATCCAATCTTTCTCTAGCTGCAATATAAAAGCAGTTGCACCATGACTTGGTTGGTATTCATCTCGGTACAATCAATAAATCCAGACGGCAAGAAATGGATGAGGCACGAAGCTGAGAAAGTCCTTACAGCATTATGGTACACAGAGAGAAATCGGTCCATGTAGTTCACTGACAAGACCACCGTCAAAGGCCCCAACTTGTAATACTCATGGACCTGTACATCACTCGTTGCAAACAACGGATTCGATTAATCACCAAGCTAAAATAATACGACGAAGCGCAGGTAATAAATCAGGAACAAGAGGACCACAAAAGGCGAGAAAGATGACATTTTTTTTACCAAGTTTCTCCACAGCACAGCTCATCCTGAACACACAGATCAGTGAAAGAATCAGGAGAGAAACTCACCTTCCAAATCCAATCAATGGCGGAATTCCTGATGGCCACCAAATCCGACCCGCCCGGCTGCTGCAGCAGCAGCCGGTCAGCGTAGCCCTCCATGGGAAGGTGATGCTCCTCCCTCACAAGGTACGCCTCAATGCAGCTCTCTGACTGCAGGGGGAAGTCAATCGACAAGGCCCCTGAAGGAGCGTTGGCATGGCGCGGCGGCGGCCGAAGAACACACGAAATCCCTTCTCTTTCTTCCTCCTCCTCAAGGTCGAAAATGGTGGTACTGTCCTCTGAACAGAGGAGAACGGATGCAGCAAAGTCGAATCTTGGCGTCATTCTAGTATTTCCAAGAACCACACACTACTAGGCACGAGCAGAATGCAGCAGGATAGGTTGGGAATGTTGCACTAGTTATTTGCGGCATATCATTCCGTTCCAGTTTGCATCGTCCCCCTCTCCCTCTCTCCTAACAAGGAATGTCTCTATTAGCTTCTGTTCTTCGTAGACGAGAGCAAGAAGACGATGGGGAAGAAGGCAGGAAGGGGAGGACTGGAGGAGGCTACTGTAGGGAGAGGGGTTTTGTACTTTTGTTAGACCTGAGCATTTTAGAGGCTCACGGTAGGGGTAAAAGAAATAAAATAAAAAAATCCTATCTACCATCTTTCCTCCGGACGTGTAGGGTCTAACTTGGACCGCTTGTGCATTTTAAGCAAAAATATAATATAAATAAATATTTTGGACTGTACTTAAGTTGAGAAAAAAATATGGATAAATAAAACTATGAGTTGATTCCACTTGCTAAATTTTAGCCAGCTAAAACTATTTTAGCTACTTTTAAGTGACTATTTTATTCACCTGAGAGTAGATAAAATAGTTTTAGTTGACTAAAATTTATCAAGAGAAACCAAACAAGCTTTGTGCCTGCACCCTGTCCATGAAGACTTGCGGGCTAGACCAAACCCAAGACTTGCAGGCTAGACCAAATCCGACAGGTTCTGGCGGGCTAGATGGTCCCTGGCTCCCTGCTCTAGATGGGAGGAGCACGTCTAAATTTCTCATGACCCGACGAATCGTCATCAACTATTACATTAATATGCGTGGGGAGAGAACTCATGATTTGCTCAAACCTTTGCTCACATTCATACCCACTAGCAGCTATTACATGAGCTACTCTATTACATTCTCTAGGGACAAAATCACATTTGAATCAATGAAAATTTGCTTGTGCCATGAACTTCATCTCTAAAATCAATCCACCTGACGAAGTAGCACCATAGTCATTTGAATGGAAAGCATGTTTGACCTGTGTTGGGCATCAGTTTCTAAGATCAAATTACTTATTCCTAATCTTGCAGCCTCCTAAATCCCATGTAAACAGGCAATAATTTTAGCTTGGAAAGCTCCCAGCAGATGATTCACTTTGCCTTTGCTTGAGGACACAACATCGCCATTAGAATCCCTGTTAACAAAGCCCCATGCCCCCATCGATGATTCCTGCATATATGTGCATCACAATTCAACTTCAAAATTCCTGGAGGAGGCTTCTTCCATCGCTCACGCTCCCTCGAAGAACATTGGGTTGCATGCATTCAGTGTAGCTCCAAACCTTTTGCCTTTTATACACATGTGCACTGATGACATTTTTTATCTAATTCTATGCATCTATTCAGTTATCTAGTGAATGGTACTCTTGAGTGCCAAGATCCTTTGATGTGCATTGATGAGTTAGAAGGACCAAAAATCTAAGGCCGCCATAGTTAAATCTTCAAACTCTATTTTGGATCTAAATTTCTAGTGTATTGTAAATTTTACATATAGTGCATATGTTTGAGTTAAACCTATTTGTTGCATTCACCCTCTTGCTCTAAGAACAACACATCCTACATAAAGTATGCTAGTGTAGATGCCACGATTTAATTTCTTAGTTTTGTTGCATAGGTAGAAGTCAAGAGGTGGCAGGGTCACCACCACTGCAAGCTTATATGAATGCTTTGTTAACTAGAACTTACTTGTAGTTGAGAAGGATAAAAAAGGTGAGCAGGTACGAACGTTTACTCAAGACTTGAGCAAGTGGTAGGGCCATGTTGGGAGTGATACCCAAATGGCAAAGGTTCGCTTGGGTAAATTAAGGACCGATGAGTCATTGCTTTTATGTATGGGCACATTTCCATGCAAACAACATGTTTGTTGATGGGAATGATAAGTTGAGTACCATGTTGTGCTGATTCACCCTATGGATTTGGTGCATCTTGGGCAAGAAGTAGTTGAGTAATATGGAACCCCCTAATCATTACTATTCATTGGGCGTCTTAGCCCAACATGAGAAAGGTTGGAGGCATGAGTTATCCCTTATAGACTGATGGGTCATATGGATGGTGGCTTTGCTTTCGTGTTGGAAAAGTTGTACACCCATGCAGGGTTTTGAATCAATCCGAATTGTCATGCTCTCGGTTATGAGCACACACTCTTAATTTTACTTCAAACATACAGTCTCAAAATGGGTTTATGGAAGATTGAGCTCATGTTACATGATCACTTTATTTATGCAAATTCTTGATGATTGAATTGTAAGTCATCAATGCCATGTCATTTATTTATTACCACCACTTCATCAGGATCTTTTGCAAATTATATTGGTTCACTCAAAATTATTAATTCTTGCGCATCCACCAAAACTTAGTATTGGATATGTGCTACAAGTATCATTGTACTTATGTGCTGCTACTAAGTTGTTTTGCAAATGCCTAAAGGGTGATGTTACCATGTTGTTCCATTGGGGTTGGCAAAGTGAATGCATAGTTGGAGCCCATCCAAATTATGGTGGTGATGCTCTATGGGCAAAACTGCTTACTTTATTGCTATGTCTAGTATTATTGTGTTGCGTATAGTAAGTTTAAGCCTAGGGGAATCTAGCAGGATGGTCATCTAGCTCAACTAATAGCATCTAATGTTGACATCATCTTCACATGTAGATATATCATGTGTAGAAGGAGGTCTTTATAAGATTTTGAATTTAATTTGGGAACCTAACATATGAACAAGACTTGTAATTAAACATTTAAAACTTGATCTCATATGTATCCTTATAATGGTTGCCATGATATGCATGTGGACATAGATGAATTTTTGGGACACATACTAAAGATTTCTGGGGTTAATTTGTTCAAACTCCACTAGTGGAGTGATCGATGGACCGATAGCTTGGTTTAGGTGAATTAGTTAGACAACTGCTCATAGTCCATCCTATTAAAATTTAAAAGATACCTTCATAAAGTGATATCGATCATGTAAGGAGGGACATTGATATGTATTCATAATTTAGTTATTAATGAAACTAATTAAACAAAGGTTCATTCAATCATTCGTATTCATCATTATTTTAAGGCATGCATCCCTAGTCCACTTTGTCATCTACAGGGCAGTTCACTTGAGTCGTTCATCATCATCAACAACAAGTTGTATTAGCTAGGTTCTTGCTAGGTTAAGGCCACACTGTGTACATGTCAGTGTGAAACCCCAACTCCATGACAACACGTAGGAAGGCCAAACTCCAAGGTGAAAGACAGAGATAGTGGTTGTGTCTCCATAGCGGCCAGTGCTAATAGAGTGGTAGTGGCACCGCCGTTTGCTGGTCCCGTGGTGTGGTGATGCACTCAAACTCGTGATATTTCCCATAATACTATGCCCAAAGGGAAAATAAAATCCATAATACACATTACTAGAGAATGTCTCCAAGCACGCAACCTACATTCACCCTAGAGTGTCCTTTGTCTTCTCAATCATCCTTTGCAACATATATTGATCGGTAACCAAGTATTGGGGCCAAGTCACATGTAGCCATTCACATTGTGACTAGCTCAATTGCATTCATTACTGCACACATTAATCAGAATACTTGTGCTCATCAATCACTAAAACCCCATAATCACCACAATGGGGCCTTGATGCATTCACCTATGATCTAGATGGGAGCAAATACACATATCATGGACACATTTTGTCATCCAAGATAATGACCAGCAAGCAATGTTCTAGCACAAGTATTATGTTGAACTTGTGGGATTCTTAAATCCAACTTGTTATTTTGTGAGTATAATCTGTAGGCTTCTCAACCTTTTATTTTTAAATAAGAAAAATGCACCTCAATGTAACTAGACATTATGTTAGTAGAGTCCGTTGACTTTTTAAACCTTTTTTGAAATAAAACACAATTTAATGTAACTTGTTCTTTTGTTGGTAGCGCTTTATTTGGCCCAATGTAGCTACCATCACTATACTGTTTAGCTCTTGAATCACATCCACTATTGAAAATATTCCATGTCTTCCCAATATACTGGTACGACAACTTACCTTCTATGTCATCCTGATGATAATTTGTTTGAGCTCCATATATTATTGTTGCTATGTTTGTTATTCTCAATGAAGAAAATCCATTTTTTCTATAACCATCTAACAAAAGAAAGAGAAGGTACATGTGTTCTATATGTTTCTGCATGTGTTCCACTTGTCACTAATGTTGGATGAAGGAAGCCAAATGCCATGTAGGTAGATAAATCAAAACATGGTTATCTCGAGGAAATTTAAAAATATTAAATGAAATGGACATTAAAAGAATTAAAATAAAATTAATAAAAAATTTTAGATGAAATATTTAGGCAAAACAACACCTACACATTTAGTCATATGTGTTGGTCTTGGAAACTTCTATATATAATTATTTCCTTTAGTCTTCATGTTTGTTTTAGTTTACCTATGTATGACATGTCACTTTCTTTGTCCACTACCAGTGGCAAGTGGCACACATGCAGAAACACATATGACACATATAATTCCTCTTTCTTTATTAGATGATTATAAATAAAAGAGATTTTGTTCATTGAAAATAATAAACACACATCAACAATGTTTGGAGCTCAATCAAATAATCACCATGATGGCCCTGAAGGTAAGTTTTCCTATTAGTATATATTAGGAGGATGAGGAATACCATCAGTAGTAGCAGTTGAGATTAAAAAACTAAACAATATGTCATGGGTAGTTGTATTGGGCAAGATAAAGGGACACAAACAAAAGAATGGCTTATGTTGAGAAGCCTTAAAAAGGGTTGAGAAGACCACAAACACTTCCAACAAAATAATGATTTAGATTGAGGTACCTTTTTCTTTCAACAAAAAGATTTGGAAATGAAGCACAAAGATAATAACAAAAATGGCAAGTAAGGTTAATAAAGCCCATAGGTTTACAACACTACCTGGGTTCGAGCATTGGTTGTTGTTGTTGGTCATCCTGGACGAAGAAGCCTCAGTGATTTACTTATCAGCTCCATCTAGATAAGAGGTTTGAAGTTTGATACAAAACTCATCAGAATTAGTAATATAATCTTTGTTTCTTTGGTAGTCAAAAGCAAGGTAGAATGTGACGTAAAAATAACAACATAATTTGTAGTAGTCATGAAATGGATGCAACTATTAAGAAAATAAGACGTAGTTTGCAAGTTGGCCGGACAATAATAGAATCAAGATGAAATTATTGCGTGTCACATGAAAGGTGGATATTTTCTTGAAGTCAAAGTAAAGTTGTGATATATATGTTACAAGTCTTCAACACTGAATAAGATACTTTTGAAAATACCATAATGAAGCAAATAGCCAGATTATTGACAGTGCATTCGTTAATATTTTTTTATGATTCTAGTAGAGAGATATTCATAATTGGTCATTATCGAACTCATAGACTTTTAGTAGTACCATGTGATAGCAAAACACACCTAACGAAGAATAAATAGTTCGAAAGGACCATCGTGACGTGCATCATGCGCCAATCTCCACCGCAAAACTCCACAATCAACAAGAACACAAAGGAGCACATTGACTAGTCAGCGTGCATCAGGAAGTTCTTTGCGGTCGCCATGCGAGACCGATGCTTGACTATTGTAGGTGACGACCTAATATCCTTGATATTAGCAACCTCGGATTGGTTGACTATGTACAACCTTGAGGGCACATGTCACCTCCACTGCTGGGACCACTGTAGGCAGCGTTGGAAATGACATATCTCTGAATGTTAGCCGCATGGCATGGTGCCCCTCAGATTGATGTTACTTTCCTAGGAACTCCGTAGTCAACAAATCTAAGGCTGCAAATGATGACAACAAGTAGATCTTTGCCCTCCTATATTTCTCCGCAGCCGAGCGTGTGATATACCTTTTTATGGACTGCTTGGTTTTCTTCGGTGATCGTTTTTGAGTTGAATGGCATGCGAGCCACATGCCCACATGATGTGCACAAGAATCCTTGCTAGGACTATGTATTCGTGCATGTTGTTATATGAGAAAATGTGTAGCTAATATTAACCAAATATGAAGTAGCTTATTGTCAAAAATCTTCAAACAAATCTATTATTAACAGCCTAGTAATACGTCACCATGGTGTTCCAAAAATTTTGTTCGGTATGAAGGACATGTAAGATGTATATGTGACTTTTTTTGGAATAGATGTATATGTGACTTAAATTTTCTATATAATACAAAAAGGGATGAAGGCACAGATAGGTAAGTGCTCCAACTCACATAACAAATTGTCTATAACTCTCTAATTCTTCCTGTGTGACTCCTTGATAGTGCTCACTACTTCTGTTAAATAAAGGCCACCTCTAATCCATGACTAATTAATCATGCAAAATATATTTGTTGACCTCTTAATTTCTATGGTTGTTTGGATGAAGATAGAAAAAAGATCATACTAACCTTAATAAAATCTTAACTGAACCTATGAATGCAATGTTCTCAAATCCAACTCATTATTTTCTTAATTGCGCTATTGCAATCGATCTTGCTGCTTGCAACAATCAACTATATTGATCGTGAACCCTTAACCTCTAGTGCCCCATATTCATCATAAGATAATTTGTTGGCCTAAATTCCATCCATGACTATCACTACTGTTATCTTCATAACACTACAACGGTGTCTTTTTGGCAGGCGATCAAAATCACTTTACCCAGGTAGGCAAGCAGTCCACATGCATTCAGTCCGTTAATTGCTTTTAACTGAGATAGTCAAATTGGACCGCCTCCGAAAAGGTACTTTTGGAGGCGAGTGGACTATAAAGCCTACCTATGAAAATAAATAAAAAATAAAAAGTTCCAGGTTCTAGATCCAGCTCTAGTTTTCAGAGCCACCGTCACCAAGATCCTCCACGCCTGACACTCGCCACCCTCCATGCTCCTGTCACAACATCCCTAGATCTACCCGCTCTAGAGTCCCACCACCCATGAATATACAAAGAGGGAAAGGGAAGAGTGAGAGAGATAAAGAGGGGTAGAGAGAGGGGGGAGATGGAGAAAGCTATACCTGTCCCGCTGCCACTGCCTTCCACTGGATTTAGCCACCATCCTCTAGATCTTGCCACCCTCCACCAGATTCCCATCGGATCGAACCCATAGGATGCAATATGCCAACCATCGGATAATAAGCAAGCCCACAGGATGTGAGGGGCCTGGCATGACCACCCGTCGCCTAGGTGCCTAGCCACCCGTGCTAGAAGAGGACCCGCATAGCGCCACCCACGTCGGAGAGGTCCCGCTTGTCCTACATAGCAAAGCAGGGCCCGGAGTGGAGTGGAGAGGGAGCGAGCGGCTACTGCTCTGGTCTAGGGGTTGCGAGCGTAGGGGAGAAGGGGAAGGAATCACAAGCGCAAGAGAAGGGGAAGGAGAGACCGCTGCTCCGCTCTGTGTGGCGGCGAGAGGTGGCGAAGTGGAGAGAGAGAGAGAGTTGCCTTTTATAGTTAGGGTTTGGTGTGGGCTGATGATGGGCCTCGAGCCTTTTAACCAAGGTGGGCCTTCTAAGGGGCCCGCTATCTATTTTCCAATGGGGCCTCTCTCTACATCAATTTTTAGAGGTGGTCACTGTAAATCGATTTTACGAGACATGCAATTTTAACTGCCTCTCGTAAATTGGTTTTATGAGACGGACAATCTTGACCACCTCAGTAAATAAAATTTTTGCCTCCGTAAATGTATTTTGTGAGACAGTTAATTGTGACCGCCTCCTTAAAAAGGTATGTCTCATCCTCATGCATCTTACAATATAGTTGAATTTTGTGACCACATCTGTTAATGTTTGGACAGTGTCTCACAAAATCATTTTTATGGTAGTGTAAACATAAGTCGTTTATTCATAGGTATCCAACAGAACAAGAAGTTACACACGTCTTAAGAAATCTTTGCATGCCCGACACATGTCATTTGGTTGTGAATGAAAGGAAGCCACTATCATTCAAGGGTGGACAAACAACAAGCATCTCAAGGAACCTTTGCATATCCACCATGTGCCATTTGGTTGTGAATAAAAGGAAGAAACTTGTCATGAGGAGGTGGTCAAATGGAAACTTGGCGGAACAAAAAATTTAAGACGTATGTTAGGTATGTCCTAGAAAAAATGAATATTAATGATAGCCAAAATGCTTAGGCAAAATTGAAAGTAGGACCCAAAAGTAACTTCAAATTACAGATACTTCTACTATCAAACTAGTTTCCTTTGCCACCTTTTTGATCAAGCCCCTTTTTGCGAAGTTCTCTAAAAGAATTTGCTTATGCCAATAAAGGTAGAAAATTATGTTCTGTTACCGAATCTATGATGCTTGTTTTGTGAAAATCAATCTTCACCTACCATGCATGTAAAATCATGTTCTGTGGTGAAAATATGTTTTTTTAATTACACAAGTATACGTAGACACTCAACACGTGCGCACACCCTATATGAACACACGTACACAAACTCTGCCCATATGAGTATCTTTGAAAGACTGTGTCGGTACATCTCTAAATTGATAAAGTCATCACAAGCGTCTTGCCATCGACAGAAATGTCGCCTATGTCATGAAATTCTAAAATAAATCAAAAAAAATACGAGCAACCATATCCGGTCAAGGACTGAATTTGGATGGACAAGTTCCATAACAAAAAACCTAATCAACTGAGATAGACTTAGCAGATCTTACGACAATCATTCTTTTATCATTAAATTATAACATTTGTTTTCTTTACTATTAAGTACAAAAAATGTAACAGATTTCTTATGGCCCGTCAAATGTCCACATGTGACTTACTGGTGGGCTAGAGAAAGTCGCAAATATGTTCCTCAAGACCCACGTAGCAAGTAGCTATTTTTTTAGCTCATCCGGATTGCAAGTCCTAGGCCTTGTTTAGTTTCTGTAGTGAAAAGTTTTTGGATATTGTATCACTTTTGTCGGGTACCATAATCCGAGATACCCAAAGCAGAGAACCAAAAACCCCATTCACTCCCCTTAGTAAGGGCTAGGCCGACTAAACAGTCATTTTCCGTCCCACTCGAGACCTAATGATGAGGCCTCGAACGGAGCCGAGACCAGTTCTTTTTCTCCGCCTCGCCCGAGACCCGACATCGACTCCTTAGACAATACCAAGACTCAGCAACTCCAACTCGCCCGATCCTACGGTTCGGGCGCCCTTCTCCCGTTGGTGCCCTTGAGATCTCCCGTGACGTCAGCCACGATCCCGCGATGGGGTCGCAGTACAGCCGGATAAGACAGGAATCAAATCTCCACCGCGCTCACGCCTGAGTAGAGCAGGGCATGACACTCACTATGCTATCTACTCCCTTCACTATGCTAACTGCCTCCATCACCGTGCTTACGGTCGAGACCGGGGAAGACGTTCAGACATCAATATCAGGTTCCTGTGGCCACACACTCATCGGGATCCAGGGCATGGTCTTCGACCAAGGGGGTCTCAGGTCTCTACATCAGTCAATGAACAGTGGTCAGCACACCCGCTACAGGTACGGACATCCCGTCCGCAGGACAGGCATGGCTCGGTATGGCAGCCACAGGGACAGACACGCCTCATACGACAACAACGATCGGCTACAACGCCAAAAGAATGGAGAGCCACTCTACCACCGTACAACACCATACCTCAACTCAGCCTCAGATTCGACTGCAACGATATAGTACATACACATGTATCTCCTGCCTCTCCTTGCAACTAAAAAAGGAGGAGACAAGGTCCCATTCTAGGGGACATCAGAACACAACGAAACACCACACCACACCACAAAAATCCACAACATTCCTACGTGAGACTTGGGAGCACCTCCCTCTCCCACCCCGTTTGTAACCCTTACTACAAACACTTCGGTGCAAGATAATATAAGATCTCCACTCTCAATGGACGTAGTGCACTCTCAGCGTGAACCAGTATAAATTGCTTGTGTCTTTCTTGCATCATCATCTGGATCGAGGGCACGTAGATACAAATTCACTCGCCTGTGGTAGGGCCACATGTCCAAACACCGACAACTTTCATTTGTATTCGGTAATAATAGACTAACTAGACTCAAGATTTATCTCGCAAATTATAGACAAATTGTGCAATTAGTTTTTTATTTTATCTATATTTAATACTTCATGCATATGCCATAAGATTCGATATGAAAAGTTTTTGAATTTTGCGTGAACTAAACAATGCCCTATTCGTTTTGCACTAGTATACGCCAAACGATTTTTATAAAAATAAAGAGTACACTTTTTTGTTTAAGGTGTGTTTGGGACTGCTCCACAAACTCCACCATGGAGCAGCTCCACAAAAACTGGAGTTTGTAGAGTACCTCTTTAGGTGCTCTCACAACTCCACTCTTTTTCCTCGAACTGAGTGCGTGGAGCTGAAACTGCTTGGCTAAAAAACATGGAGCGAAGGTGCAAAACGTGGAACAGAGCAGTCCCAAACACATCCTTAGAGTCCATTTTTTTGAGGTTGCTACGGGAGTAAAATTTCAATGCACAATAATATAAAAAACTATGCCGAGTCAAAATATATAGACTAACATACTATTCTGATCCACTTGCAAATAAAAAAAGCACAATTTCTAAAAAAATCATCAATTCGCCATATGTATTATCAATATGTACTTTTTTATTTTTTCTTGGCTGCCGCCTGCCCTGGCCCACCCCGGTGTCTCACTGCGTCTCGCCAACGCCCACCGCGCTGGAGACGTCGTGCTCGAGTTTGGCCTGGGCACCCGCTCGCTCACCGTCACGCTGCTATCACTGTCGAGAAGGTCTGTAACATTTGCTTTGCGTGTTGTTTCCGTAGCTGGGCTGTGTGCTAATTGTCGTTTGCTGAAACTTATAGAGACCTTCTAAAACGAATTGGAATTATGTGAAATGGTTCAACGTGTTTGGATGAAGAAAGTAGGTGATGCAATATTATCATTGATGAGTCAATAACTGCGAGTTCCCCATTGTCAGTCAGTGATGTTGTAACATCGCTAAATAAATTAGAGAACATTGTATATATTAAGCGAACATCACTAAATACATCATAAAACATCATCTGTATATTACGCAAACATCGCAAAAAACATCATAAAACATCATCATGTATAATATATGAACATAACATCTCATAAAATACAAAAATTTAAAAATAAACATTTAATAAATAAATAATTAAGTAATATAAATATAAAATAAAAATAACTATAAAATACATAAAGACAAAGATAAAAAGGGTAAAGAAAGAAAAGGAAAAATAATAAAATATAAAAAATGAAATAAGACAAACAATTAATTAATTATAGTAA
>Ga0182004_10001458_pt1 | contig 17335 bp, 15 predicted proteins | sample Sormic07211540_1_FD_120479 | JGI IMG/M metagenome (GOLD analysis project Ga0182004, IMG submission 120479) | Endophyte microbial communities from Sorghum bicolor roots, Mead, Nebraska, USA - 072115-40_1 MetaG | ecosystem: Host-associated > Plants > Roots > Unclassified | place: USA: Nebraska...
GTCTTCTTTTTCTTCTTGACAGGTGAAACACCAAGCTCTTTATCACCTGCACAATCCATATAAACATTATCATCAAAGTGACAATCCATAACTAAAGCCATTCAGGACTTGTACACTGTGCTGGCTCACCTTGTTGCGGCACGGTGCTTGGACCTGTCACTATCAAGTCATCAGTCATGTCTGCAGCTGCTGCTCCATGCTCCTTCGAGTACCCGTTCTGCAGGAACGCCTCAACTGTGAACACCATGTTGTCTTCATACCGGAACAGAAGGATGTTCCCTTCAGAGAGATCGTGAGCGCTTAGAAACTGCGACCAGCCATCTCCAAGTAGCACCCCCGACTGACCACGGTCTAGTTCAACATGCCAGAACTTGCCAAGAGGGCTGAAAACCATGGCCTTCTGCGTGCTCGACCAGCTTCCAGTCAGGTGTTCTTGCACGAATTTATCAGGAATTCTCTGAAAGAATGTTGCAAACAAAAGAAACAGCGGCCAATGTGGCACAAATAGCTACATTAGAATGGTGAATGTTGTTTGTTATCTTATAATGGCATATGCCCCCATGTATGTGTATCAACATTAGATACAGATGGAAATGCAATGTGCTCTCGATGGCAAATTTTCCAGGTTCCATTAGAACATTAAACTACGCATGTGACAGCATGCTAGTTGGTGTATGTGTTCAGTGAATGGAGAGATGGGTGAGAGTTTGGTCACCATCTTTTCCAGGTCTTCAGTGTGAAGCACTCTCATGAACCGGGGCCTGTTCTTGCCTGCTGTCACACCTGTGCAGCCATGCGAAAGAATCGTTCAAACAAACAGCACCAGTATTTGCCGATTAGTTTGATTATAAACATGTCCGGTGACGTTCACCTGCGTGAGGCGTGCAGAACCGCGCGAGGCAGCCGGCGGCGTCGAACGCCCTAACCGTGGCCACCCCGCGCCGCTCCAGCCTGAACACCACGCTCCACCCGGCGCCGATGCCGTGCGCGGCCGCGAACTCAGCCCAGGCACCGCCGAGCTGCCACGACGACGACGACGACCCCGCGCCACCTCCGCCCGCACGGCGAAGCTCCGCGCGCCAGACCTTACCGAACGGGCTCACCAGCAGCACCACCGCCGCCGCCCTGCTGCCATCCCCCGTGGCCGTGCCCTCCTCGCCGACGAGCTGCGCCGCGAACTGGGCCGGGACGCGCTGCATTGATCAAGCACACAGCAACGACCGACTTAGTAGCGGCAATGTAGCACAGCGCGGCACGATGCGTGTGGAAGAAACGAGGGGTCACCTCGTGGAAGGTGTAGTGTAGCGGCTCATTACCAGGTGATGGAGGGAGGACGGCGACAGCAGCGCCGCCGCGTACTTGCGCCGCGCGCGGTGGACGGAGGGCGACATGCTCGCTCGGACGGCTCGGTGGACCGTGGACGGATACGAGGCGGCGTGAGTGCGCGCAGGCTGCAGGAAGAGAAGGAGACGGGCGGCGACGCTTGGAGTCCCCGAGGCCCAAACAATAGTTTTTTTAAAAAAAAAATCGCAACAGTTCGTTTTTTCTTTTACGGAGGGAGTAATTTATACTTGTCAAATGATCTAAACATTGCACATTTCCTAATATAAATAGTTTTTGAAATAATTTCCAAAAACATTGCAAGTCTCGCCTTCCGTCAATCAAAGAACAAAGGGTAAACAAATAAGAATATGTTTTTGATGGGACTCAAATATGTTAAAAAAACACAAACATTAACTGGCTAAATGCCAATGCGATGCACAATAGCTCTTTTTAGCATGGCAAGCGAAGCGCAGAAAACATGTCAAAACAGCAGAATGTGCGATGCCAAAAGAACAGGGGCCAGTGTTGAGTGCTCTGGCAATTAGGCCTTGTTTACTTTCACCCAAAAGATTTTCCGTCAGATCAAATCTTTAGACACATACATTAAGTATTAAATATAAACAAAAATAAAAACTAATTGCACAGTTTGGTCGAAATTTACGAGACGAATCTTTTGAGTCTAGTTAGTCCATGATTGGACAATAATTACCACAAACAAACGAAAGTGTTACAATGTCACAGAATTTTTTTTCCTTCACCAACTAAACACGGCCTTAGAAACTAATCCTGAAAGAACCAGTGGAATGTGAGGACGTCAATGAACAGCAAACAAAATAATGTAGGGCTTCAAGGAATGATAGTCTTGCTCAGATGGTGAGGAAGCCACACAGCAGCCACAACGGAAAACAAAGTGAGCATATTGGATCGCAACGAGTATAAGACACAGACCCTCCAAGGCTTTCCCAAGTGTTAGCTACAGTGTTTTACTCACAGACTAATACAGTAAGTCTAAGCAACGGTGAAAATACAGATCAATTCAGAGCTAAGATCAACCCTAGCATGTATCATAGACTATCCAACGAAACATCAGAACTAGCATTTTTGAGAACAATAGCATGAACAACTCTCCACCTTAATGTACATTGCAGAACTGATCCGATGATTAAATACTATGTGCTGATAGGAACTTTGCAGGTTGCCTTGTTGTGGCCATAACCCTTGCAACTGCTGCAGAGATCAACCCTAGCATGTATCACAGACTATCAAAAGAAACATCAGCACTAACATTGCAGAGACTAACACGAACAACTCTCCACCCTAATGTACATTGCACAACTGATTCAATGAGTAAATACTATGTGCTGACAGGAACTTTGCAGGTTGCCTTGTTGTGGCCATAACCCTTGCACCTGCTGCAGCGCACTGCCCTCTTGATTGCAATGCGAGGATCAGCAGGCTTCTCTTTTGGCCGGCCAACCCGACGGCGGGTTCGCAGTGGGCATGGGTATGTTGCTGGGCTCTGAGCTGGGTCGATTAATGTAGGTGGCACAACTACATCAGGTATGGGATTTATTGACAAGGAGTAGGTCAAGCGGTAGCATGCTGTTGTGAAGTACTTCACACAGTAGTCATATGCATATTGCCCGGTGCGGTCCAGTACAGCAATCGCATGCATGCATGGCAGTCCAGAAATATGCCACCTTTGGCAGGTGCATTCCCATGTGTCAAGGTTGACAACATTAACTGAGTCATCACAGACCTTAAACATGTTGCCATTTTCATCGTTTTCTGCTGGAAGGACATTGAGGGTGTGGGCTTTGTTCACCTCTTCCTGAAGTTTCTGATTGGCTGCCGGTGTTAATACCTCAGTCCATGCATTGGAAGACTCCCTGCGTGTGTACATCATCTCCATCAGCTTGCACCTTATCGTGTCAACCAATTGCACAACTGAAAGCTCATATCTTGTGGGAATCCACTCAGACACAGTGCCAAAAACATTACAAGAATACTGTCCATGACGTGATCCCTTAAAAAAAGCATCTGACCACTGGTCAGGTTTGATCTCCAAGAGCCAATCAGCAAGCTTGTCAGATTCACTTTTGATGAGCTCAATATACTGATTGAACTCATCAGCTGTGCATGAATATATGGCCTTCTTAAGATGCTCAACCATGGAATCTTTTAGTTCCTCAGTCAATGCATCATCCAGTTGCGTCTTAAATTCTTCAATAAGAGACTCCACACAGTAGCCATGATGACTCTCTTGGAAAACCGAAGATACTACATCCCAAAGTCCATGTTCTCCATTCGATATGAATGTGATGGTTCGAGATGTCCCAAGTGAAGATTTTAGTTGCTCGAGAAACCAATTCCAATTTTCACGTGACTCATCATCCACAACACCAAAAGCAACTGGGAACACATCACCTTCACCATCAACTGAAGCAGCAGCCAGTAGCTTCCAATGCTTATTCGGCTTTGCAGTTATCGCTTCAAGAAAAAGGAGTGGCCTGCACCCGTGCTCAAAACCATGGAGCGATGCATGGAATGCAACAAAGAAACGAAACTTTGAATCTTCCAAGGCCACTACAGTTGCCACACTTCCAGGGTTTGTCTCTACAATCCTTTCACAAAACCAAGGCAGCTGACTGCATGCCTCTTCATGTGTACTATAGAGTTCCTTCTGAGCAATTGATCTTCCACGCCAAGCCTGTGAATAGTTCAGGCATAGTCCATACTCTCGTTGAAGATCATTTGCAATATCTCTTGGCCTGTAGTTTGGACTATCACGCAACTTTTCTTTTATGACACTAGCAACCCATCGTTGAGAAGCCAACCGATTACTTTTGACTGTTTCTGATTCACAGGTGTGACTTTCAGATATTTTCTTGATCATAAATTCTTTCTTTGCAGGGGACTTAGAAGCATGTATTCGCCATGGGCAACCTTCACCAGTACACTCAGCAGTCACACGAGATGAATCGTTCTTGATAAATCTATAATGGAATCTATGTGCAATGGCATACTTATGTAAGGCATCACGGAAATCCTTAGGTCCTTCAAACACTTGGCCAACTCCAGTTATCACATTCTTCCAACTTGCACAAACCTTTTGTCTCTTAGACCCATCCTGAGTTGTTGGGGAAATGGCAAAGGCATCTGTGGGAGTGGCTGAGACAGCAACAATGCTCTTTGACCTGAAAAAGTTGCCTCATGTCATTCTGCAATTTACTAATGCAACCACAAGATATTAGGACACTAGACAAGTACCTGTTGTCAGCTTTCTTCATGACATAAATGTATGTTGAATCTGACTCCGCATGGAATTCAACCATGCGTCGTAGGTCCTTGTCATTGGAAATAGAGATCAAAGTTTTATCATTCTTTGGAAGGAAATACTTGAATGCGAACTGGTCGAGCTTCAGATTGTTAAGTGTCGACGATATCTCTTGCTTAAATGCGCTAAAAGTCCAGTCACTTTGGACATGCATAGCATGTGCCTCTCCACCAGAATATGACATGTGTCCATCTTCATCGGTGGTGAATTCTCCACCTATTTGAAGAACAGCTAGTATTTGTCCCCTCGCCATAAGTATCTCCTTCCTACAAAGGGACAACACATTCAAGAATTAGGCTACTAATAACTGATTTCTTTTAGACACTGCACGTGCGTCTATTAAACAATTCTAAAGAGGCAACAAAAATCTCCAATGTTTAATAACAACCCAAACATCAGGAGTTCAGCTCCGCAAATAGTTGTAGAAAAATAGGATTTAATGCGCAAACAGAAGGTACTGCTTCTATGGAAATGACTAGGGCATGATTGGTTTCCCGCACGTGGTCCGACCAGGCTGGTTGGACGCAGCATGCAGGAGGTAGATATTTGGTTGGCCAGACATCCACGTGGGTCAAGATTTGTGGGTCCAAATCAGCCCGAGAAATGAAATCGGATTCAGTTTCTGGCAAGCCTAGCTCACGCAGTGCACGTCACACGTCCACTGCTCTCTTGGCACATGCACGAGGCAAGTAGGGAGAGACCAACCAGTCAAGTTCTGCGATGAGATGGTACGGATGGTAACGTAAGCCAAACAAGGTGCTCCCACATGCAGGGACTCGCGAGCCATGTTACCTAGAAACCAGAACCAATCATGCCCTAGTGAGCGGAATACATGGCAAAACTAGTAATAGGTTGCCTCTTTTTTCCACAATCAAAACTTGAAATTAACTGGTGCGGGAACAATAGCATTATTTTGATTCAATGTGCATTTTAAACATATATATCTTCCAGGATGAAATACTAAAAGCTCATACAACGTGCATGTGAAGAAGTGAACTTGCAGCTCCTTTGCTCAGTCACACAGAGGAGGGGAGGCGTTCAGTGTACCATGATACATACAACGCCCATGTGAAGTGAACTTACTGCTCCTTTTCTGAATCACAGAGAGGAGGCGTTCAGTGTACCATGATACATTACTTTGAGAAAAGCAAGCAGCAGATAAGCGAGCACAGAAAAACCTAATCCTTCGTTCTGGTTTTCGGTAGAGTACGGATCCGTGTGGCCGACTCGGGTTAATCAAGCCGAATTCAATGAGAGAGAAGTCAAGAACCCAGCCCCAGGAAGCACTGGGCTCCCACAGAGCAGGCGCTTCGATTACCTGAGCCGCGGCCGGATCTGCGGGTCGAGGGCGCCGTGATCCTACCCGCCGGTGTCGGCGGCGCGAGGGCAGGACTCCCGGCAGCGGAAGCGGAGGAGCTCAACGACGACGAGACGCGCGCGAGCGGTGGGTGGGGGGCGTGGCCGGCGACGGGGCTCCCGGTTCCGGCCGCGCCCTGGTCTTGCTCGGGGATAAGGCGGTCGCCTGCCCGCCCGAGTGCGGCTTCCGGATCTAGGGTTCGCGTGCTGGGACCCGCACGCCAGACGCAGTCCGCACCGCACTCCCGCAGTGGTGCACGCAACGTAAATTCCAAATAATTTGTGCTTTAACAGGGCCGGTCGGTTTCGGCCCATCGCATGTGATGGGTCGGGCTCCGTGCTGACGCAGTTCGGCCTATTGCGGCCTGGCGTGGTGACGGCCGAGTCCAACATTTCCTCACCTCTCCGTTACCCATCCCGCCATCCGGATTTCGCCATCCGCGGTTAGGAACCCTACATCGGATCGGAGTTGCTGTAGTCGGAGAGCGAGAGGATGGAGGGAGGCGGCGCAACTTCGGGCCGGATTGCGATCATGAACGGCCGGAGCACCCCCTCAGCGGGGCGCTGCGACGGCCCCGGGCTCGTGGAGAAGAAGATGGAGCGCAAGCGCATGCTAGATATCAGGGACAGGGAGTGTGTTGAGAGTCAAATCGAAACGATGGAGATGAAAGAGGAGGAGGATGGTATAAAGAGGATGCCGCCGTCAGCCGTTGTCAAGTACCATGGTAGGATTTGATTCAGAGATTAAGAACCCGATCGATGTATTCCCTCCCCACCCCTTTGTTCGTTATTACTGAAATCTTATTTTGTTCTACGCGATGATGTGCTATTTTTTTCTCTCATGCTACCTCCTTTCTGTTTAATTAATTACATGCCGCCTATTCCAGTAACCCTGGCTACTTCCTCGTCATTTTTGTCTATGTATCTGTTCTACAAACATATTTTTCTCATGATTTCTTCTCTCGTCATAAATGGTAATTTCTACTTGTTTCGAAAGATCTCTTGGAAAAAACATGGGGATGGGACAGGCTGCTACCATGGGAGGGCATGTCGTGGTCTGACTATAGCAAGTATCTTGAAGAGTATTACCGTCGCAATGCTGAAGAGTATTACCATCGCAATGGTGGTCAGCTCGTTCCTGGTGCTGCAGCTGCTACGGGTAGCAGAATAGCCGCTCTTGCTGATATTGTAAGTAACCCCCTGCCCCTTATTAAACCACCCAATCATATCCTGCTTCTACTTTTCTGTTCACACATCTTGTTTGACAACTTAAACTGCAATGATCGATGCTGCAACTGTCTGGTTTCAAGCAGTGTCTCAAGAAGGAGGAGCAACTCGCGTCTGAGTGGAAAATCCGGATGAAATCTAAAGTGGATATGATGTTACCGAGCAAAACGATCATTCTGAGTTGCCTGATCCATGAGCGTGCACATTCAGTCACCTTCAAAGCTGGGGGCAATTTTTCTGATGTTTTCTCTGCCGCTTTGTTGGTACGCTCCTCACCTGCCCTAACAAAGCGAACAAATCGTTTTCTTGAATTTGACTGATAAGTGACGCATTATCCTCTCTCTGCATCATATTTACATTTACCTAATGTTTCCTGCAATGAGCTGGATTGGGAAGGGGGAAAAACCTATTTGGAGTTTCTTTTCTTTTCTTTTTTTTTTTGAAAAAGAGAACCCTTCGGGCTGAAACTATATTGAACCTTTCCTAGAAAATTAGTTCCAATTATTGTCAGAGCATAGTCGGTCTAGTGGCCACAGTGGTCTCATCTCAATCTTGAAAACACTACTATGTTTTAATAATTTGAGCAGTTGTACAAACTATGATCTGCATATTGTAATCACCAACAAACCTCAATACGAAGTGCAAATTAATGACATGTTTTAATGTTTGCAGTTTTGACTGCACTTCTTTTATTGAAGTTAAATCCGGAGCTTGGATTTACCTAACATTTGGTTTTATTTAAACATCGCTAAAGTATCTGTGTACTGTGTAGGTTTAGCTGCAAGTTAGTAACTGTGTAGGAGTAGCCTTGGTCTTCAATGTTTATTGGTATTATCCATGTCAGTAGCTTGACTGGCACAAATTCAACTTTCTACATACACCTTCAGTAGAATAGTTGGAATCTTTTGGTAGCATATAAAAAAAATAGGGTCAGGCTAGGAGGACCTTGGGGCCTTTATATAAAACGAAGTTGGCACCCAAATTCAACTAGACGAGTTGGATGGTATAAGGATAATCTTGTTTGACTTCTTACCGTATCTGTACTAATGCAAAGAATGGGTTTCTAGTGTATTTCCAAGGAGGCTGACCTGACGCGTGAGTTGCTGAGGCGTGGTGCTAGTCCCAGTGATGACTACTTAATCTACCAGAGCAGCGAGATACGCATGTGTTCGTTGAGCCTTATGAACTGCACTTCATGCCTTTCTGTCGCTGCCTCCGCTGCCATGTTGGTATGTGCTTGCCTTGCCTGCAAAAATTCGCTTAATATCAGTAATTCATCTATTTGTTTCTTTTGTGTTTTACCACTAACTTATGGGCATTAACTGCAATGTGATGGGTGGCTTCGATTTAAGGGTGCCGCAAAGGAGGCTGAAAGAATGCTTCAGTGGATGAGTGAAAATAACATGCTTCTTGACATCGAGGACGATGACATACCTTTGGACCTTAACCACACGCGCCTAATACGGATCCGAACCTTGTATGCTATGATTGACATAATGTTAAAGTCTTCTTTTGCTGCTTCTGGGAACAAGATTGATAAGGAAGAATCTGCTAGTATTAATGGCCATGGCGGTGATGGGAATGGCATTGCTGCTGCTGAAGCAGCAAATATCACAGGGTATGGATGTTTCATATGCTTTTTTCTTTCATGATGCAGCTACATATGGTCTAAGAGGATTAGTTTGTTACTTGATGATACACATTGTGATACTATATTGTTACTGTACAGGGGTGGCATTCCAGACGTATTAAATCCTCAAGTTCAGAAAAAGATGAAAGATTCTAAAAAGAGTAAGACACAGTGAATTTAATCACAACAATTCTGATTACTACGAGTATTTCATATTTCTCATGCAATATGCTTCGTATGTAATTTTATTTTGGGCATTATTTACTTTCAGAAAAAGAAGATTTTGTGGAGAAACTATGGGGGTGGGAAAGGCTGGTTCCATTCTCCGGTTCCACTGAGTGGTCTGACTATTGCAACTACCTTGAGGAGTATTACCGCCGCAATGCTTTGAAGTTTGTTGCAGAAGCTGCTCCCAGCCAGAATCCTGATTGGCTTTTGGATCCTGCTGCCAGCCAGAATCCTGATTGGCTGTTGGGTCCTGCTGCCCGATATGTTATTGCTGATGTTGTCAAATCTGTAAGTAATTTTCCTGCTTCATTGCTAAACAATCGATTTTCTAACTGAAACTGTATACACGAAATGATTGCAAAATGCAATTTTCAATTAGTGTCTCGAGATGGAGGAGGAACTTATGTCCGAGTGGAAGACTCATGTGAAACATTGGCCGGACAAGCTCTTACCAGTCAACAATTTCATTCAAAGTAGCATTATCAAGGACTGTGCACTCTCACTCTGCAGTACAGGGGACAAATTTTCTGTTCCTTCCATCATTGCTTTTGTGGTATGTGCCTCGCTTTGATCAAACAAAACTATAATACTATTTCCTTGGCAGTGTTTGAATTCGGCCGCTGCAAAAAGTGGTGTGAATTGTGATAATCAGTGACCACTATATGACCTGCAAAGGAATTAATTGCAATTTTTAAGGTTTATAGTCTGGCTTCATGTTTTTTTTTATTTATAAATTTTATCATAGGTGAAATCCTTGCCTAACTCACACATTTGATGGCTTATTAACATGGATTCTTTTAGCAAGTTGACAAGCAGCCTATCTAGCAATGGACAGTCAACCTGCATTCTTTAATCTTGATTGCATGTCAAAAAAAAAAACCCCTTTAAGGCTTGAATTGTGAGTTTTTTTTGTTGCTATTCTAATCAAGTTTGGCAAACATAATATTAACTAGTGCACTTTAGAAGTGATTGCACAATATTAAGTGTGGCCTCATGAACCCTAGTCACACATGCTTACTGTTTCACGTGTTTTCCGTGTGGATAGCTTGGACTTCCTATCCAACTTAGCACATACACCTTCAGTAAAGAAGCAGTGATTCTTTGGGTACCTTATAGAGTATTGAGTTTTTATGATCTTTTGACTAATGCTATACATTGGTTTCAAGTGTATCACAAAGGAGGCTGACCTGATGCGTGAGCTGCTGAAGCGTGGCGCTAAGCCTACTGATGACATGATCCAGCAGAGCAGTGTGATTCGTATGTGCGCCTTAGGCCTTGTGAACCTCAAAACTGCTTCTGCTGCTGCAATGCTGGTATGTGTCTGCCTGCATCATGCCTATTGCTAAAATTTGCTGAATCTTAACAAGTGCACCAATTTCTTTCTGTATGGTTTCAATTCAAGGGTATTGCAAAGGAGGCCAAAATGATGTGTGATTGGATGAAGAGAGAGAACAGGCTTGTTGCGTTCAGCATGTCTGCTCCTAGTGACCTTGAGGTCCGCTTGATCCGGATCAGGACTTTGGATTTTATGATCAGCATATTGCAAGATTCTTCATTTCCTTCCTCCAAGGTTTGTGGAAAGGGTGATAAAATTCTGTTGATGTATAATTTATTTTGGCTGCTGCATTTTGTACTAGTCATTTGGAATTAAGGTGATGTTGTCATGAAATGCTACTTAGCATCAGGATTAACCAGCTGCCACCCCTTTATTTGAAAGAAATATATGTTTAGTGTCTTTTCCTCGTCTCGATAGATGCACATAATTGCCTGCCTTTCTGATTAAACAAAACAACCACCCCAACATAGCGTCGTGCTCAATGTTTTCTGTTTTTGTCGTCTTGATTTCATTCATTGCCATCTCATTATTAGTCTGGTATGTAAGAGCAAAAACAGAAAACATTTATCAAGTTCTTATTGACCTGACTTTGATCAAGTCAAGATGTCGACAGGGTAATGGCAAAATGGATGGATATCATATATTTATTTTATTTTTCTTACCTGGCCCTATAATCTTGTTTCTTAGTTGATTAGTAAAACAACAATGTTACTCAAGATAAAAGCATTTATCTGTTTTAGGAAAGCTTGCCTAATCGATCATGCTATTCTTTCTACTGTAGATGCTTTGATGATGCAATGGCACATGTCTAGAAGAAAGGAAATGAGGACTGGGATCCCTGGATTTGAAGCTTCCTTTACCTTTAATACACTAGCCTAACTATATGTCGTGCATAGTACACAAGCTTTTCTTAGCCTTTTAGAGAGACTGCCGCTAAGAGGCTTAGCACGCTATTTAAAACACTGATCTGGAGAGACCGAGGGAGAGAGAGGACGAGCCTTTTTTTGGCGACAAGAAGAGACCGATGGGAGAGACGGAGAGAGAGAGAGGGACGGAAGAATCTGGAAGGAGAAGCTAGAGTTGTATTATATATTTATTGAGTTTTGTTGTGGTACACTCAAATAACTGTGTGCCGTTCATTTGATTAGATCGGAGGGCTAGAATTATCTATTACTTCTGCGTTGTACTGTGTAATCTCAAAAAAAAAAGATGAAATAAGTAAAGTTTTAGATATAGAGATCTTTTTTAGATCTAATTGATGCATGCATAATCTATTAGATATATGATGATTTTTTTCTTGCAACTTTAGATATAACATAATTTAATTAGAATAAACTAATTATTTTTTTATGCACTTGCTACATATAGGAAGCAACATAACGTGTGTGTGTCTATATATATATATAACTTACATCATGTATATAAAACCTACGTATATGAAACTTTTTATGCCTGTTATGAAACTTTATGGTATAGCTACCTGTATTATTAGGAGATCCTCTCAATTATGTATATAATATGATCAATTTTTAATTTTAACATCAAATATTATCAAGCTTTATGATGATGAACCCACTAATAATTTAATTCTATACCCTATTTTTATTGGTGTATAATTTTAATCTTATAATGTGATAGGTTTATACGTATCATGAATTAGCGTGATAGTTGTCATTTTAGTTTAGCCATGGGAAAAAAAGGAAGGACATGACCATAATCACACAAAAGAAAGGGTGCAGCTCCATGCGCAGCAAAGAATAAGGGGTTGCATGCCCACCCATGCATTGCATGATTAGATGGATTTGTGAATATTTTTTTTAAATTAATTGATTGATTTAACAAATTTTAAAAATTTTAAAAAACAATGGTTCAGATTTATTTAAGAAACTACCTTCTAGGAAGTAAAAAGTGTACCGTAGCATTGCCCATATTTATTTGGTTGTATTCGGACGAGAAGCCACGAAGCTAAAGAAAAACAGATGAGAAGCCAAATAAAGCACGAGAAGCTGATTCCGATCAAATTCTCTTCGTATATTGTGGACCGTTGATCGACAGATTGGATGGCTGTATGAGTTTCGGCCGACGTGGCCCAATTAGCTGCGTAGGAGCCCATCCCCAATTGTATAAGAGAATACAAATCCAAGAAGTCTGGTAGTACACTGTGATGCATTTGAGTTGAAACGTATTTAGCGTATGTATTACCTCAGGTAATGCCACACCCAAGTAGGACACCAAGAATAATAATAGTTGTCCTTTTAAAATGTCCCTAAAATAAAACCCTTAACTGTCCGAAATCTTGTAGATATAGATATGCAGGAACTTGACGCAATGTTAAACTAAAATATTTGCCAAAGAAATATCAGAGCTAGGCTTCACATGATTTCCAATCGAAAATTGAGAAATAAATGTCATTTTGACGCCAGTATAGATAACTTGATACCTGAGGACACTGAGAGTTTTCTTTTTTTCGAGATGCTTGTGAGGACATGAGAGTTTTCTTTTTTCGATATGCTTGTGAGGAAACGAGACTGAGAATTTGGGGAGCTTCTGGCATTGCATTCAGAAAAAAAAAGGGCCGAGTATATACAACATGATAAAAGCGTGCATGCATCGTCAACAAAGAGAATGTCAAACTCGTGTCTCCCATTTATTACTCGCGTTATCCATCCTTAGGCCTTGACCGTGTTTAGTTCTGAAAATTTCATAACACGGTAGCACTTTCGTTTGTTTGTGGTAATTATTATCTAACCATAGACTAACAAGGCTCAAAAGATTCGTCTTGTCAATTCCGACCAAACTGTGCAATTAGTTTTTATTTTCGTTTATATTTAATACTCCATGCATGCGTCTAAAGATTCGATGTGACGAGAAATCTTGAAAAATTTTGGGTTTTTAGGTGGAAGTAAACAAGACCCTTGTTTAGTTGCGAAAACTTTTTGGATTTCGCTACTATAGCATTTTTGTTTTTATTTGACAAATATTGCCCAATGATGGAGTAACTAGGCTTAAAAGATTCGTCAGACAAACTGTGCAATTAGTTTTTGTTCTCATTTATATTTAATGCTCTATACATATGCCGTAAGATTCGATGTGACGAAGAATCTTGAAACGTTTTTGGTAGGAACTAAACAATCGGACGATGATTAATCGTTGAAGCCAATGGAAGTAGGAGAAGCATAGGCCTTGTTCAGTTCAAAAAATTTTGATTTCGGATACTGTAGCACTTTCGTTTTTATTTGGTACATATAATCCAATTATGGACTAAACTCAAAAAATTCATCTCGTGATTTACAGATAAATTATGCAATTAGTTTTTGTTTTCATTTATATTTAATGCTTCATGCATGTGCCGTTAGATTCGATGTGACGAGAAATCTTGAAAAGTTTTTAGTTTTTGGGTGAACTAAACAAGGCTATAGATTAGGGCATTGTTTAGTTCCCAAAATATTTTGCAAAATTTTTCACATTCCTCATCACATCGAATCTTGTGGCATATGCATGGAGCACTAAATATAGATAAAAGAAATAACTAATTACACAGTTTACATGTAATTTGCGAGACGAATCTTTTGAGCCTAGCTAGTCCATGATTAGACAATATTTGTCAAATACAAACGAAAATGCTACTATTTCTATTTTGCAAAAAAAAAAATGGAAGAGCAGTGCTGGAACTAGAAACGGACCATGGGGGGGAGGGGCTAAATACTAGAGGGCTAGAAATCGTGCTAACAATAGACTAACAGATATAACAAATGTCGCTTAATTCAAATTCAAAGTGCACAAACAAACAATACATTATGGGTTAAAAACTTAAAAATACAGTGATAATATTTTAACCAATGAACAAATATATGTCTTCACAGTTAGACAGCACTTGGAACGGCATCGCTAAATCTACATACAAAAATAAAAAATGTCAGAAAGCAAGATAATATTATGGGTTAAAATACAGTGATAATTAATATCTCATTAGTTGCAATCTTTGAAGCATCTTTTATTAGCATAATAATATCTATCCATGGTAGTCTATTATTATGCCCTACAACAGGCTACAATATGAAATATAGCAAAGTGAAATCAGCTCCTGAAAACTGAATACTGAATGATACCTCAAGAGTGGAGACAGATAGACAGTCACACCACACCGGAGAGAGAGAGGAGCTGCCGAGCTGGGTCTGGCGGCTGCGGCGCTGGGCGGTTGGGCGTTCGCTATGGCCTGTAGGCCGGACGGGGCGACTCGCGGTCGCGGGGCTGCGCCGCTCGAGTCATGGACCTTGGGGCTGGCTGGGGACGGCTGGCACGCGCAGGCTGCAGCCCGAGGGAGCTGAGCTGAACCGGAGGCGGGACCGCCGCACTGGAGGCCGGACGCGGAGCCGCGAAAGGGCGGATGCCGGACGACGCGAGTTCAGGTGGGCGGCGCGCCGCCGTGGTCGCGAGTGGAGAGGGCTGTGGTGCGGGCACGGCCGCGGCTGCTCTGCTCCGTCCTGGGCTGCTGGTGGGTTGATGTGGATTTTTGCGATGCTGGGCTGAGGACTTGCCCCCTTTGGAATTCGGCCCACGACCGGGATCCGCCCCCTGAGTCTCGGACGCTCTACTATTTCTCCATCCCTACGCGTCCGCAACATCATTAGTTGTACCCGTTGCCGTTGGCAGCAGATGCATTGCATAGTCGAATATCCGCATCTCACCGCTGCAAAAACAAATCTGTAGCTAGCGTGCCATCCGTCCAAAGTCCAAAGACGTCTCAACACATAGACCATCTGCACTGTAGCTAGACGGCCTTCCCCTTTGCTGCTGGGCAGTTGACGCCATAAAATTTTTTCAGTGGGAGTATATAGAGTTTTTGGGCCACGTCTAAGGCCACGGCCCTAGTTGCTCTAGGCCCATATCCGCCCCCTGCGTTTGTGATGGAATTTTTATGATAAACTAATTATTACACAATTGAACTGTAGTATAAATTTCATACGCATTAGATTATATATAATTTATTTATATTTAACAAGCATAAACTAAAAAAAATCTTGTAGAAAATAAGTGTTACAACTAGCCTATGAAACAGTAAAATAGAAGTGTACATTGAGAGAGTTTGTTTTATTTACAGTCCAATACTGTCACATCTTGAAAATAGTGAAATGAAAACATTTCATTAAAACTGCCTCCGACCTCCGGTAGAAGTGTACATTGACACTGGGCGCATCATGGCTTATCTGGAAGGCAGTTCGGTGGATCCTCCGACCTCCGGTAGATGGCAGCGTGCAACACGAAGTACAAAAACAATGTATCGGCTATAAACATATATATGGAGTAGTATGTAGCACAATGAACAAATCCAGAGTGCCCACGATGTTGCCTCTCTCTTTCATTTCAGTTCCCATTTCGCTCCAAGAGAGCTACACCTACACGTAGGACGGGCATGCACACACCATGACATGACACACAGTCACACATCATGCATGTCACCAACCGAGCCCACCAAGGTATATTTGGTTGGCGTGTTAAAATTTAACAAGTACTGTAATTTTTTTATTTTATTTAATAATTAGTGTTTAATCACAAACTAATTAAGTTTAAAAGATTTATCCTGTAAATTATTTTTTAGCTCTATTTTTAGTTTTATAAATAGTATATATATTTAATGCTCTCTATGCATGTATCCAAAATATGATAGGTGTTAAAAAAATTCCGAAGTAAGCAAACAGGCCTCGCAGCATCGCCGGTGCTCGACATGATGACCATAATAAAAAACATTTAGCACGCGCAAAATTGCGCCTCACGATCGATCAAGCAAAAACTGAAAGCTAGCCGTGCTCAACAGAGTACTCACTGCTAATGTGTTGACCTCGTCAATCATCAATCGGGTCTTGCTTGCCTTGTTTAGTTCACCTTAAAAATCAAAAAAAAAATTCAAGATTTCTTATCACATCGAATCTTGCAACACATGTATGGAGTATTAAATAATGATGAAAATAAAAATTAATTGTATAGTTTGTCTGTAAATCGCGAGACGAATTTTTTAAATCTAGTTACTTCATAATTTGACAATATTTATCAAAAAAATAAAAGTGATATAATATGAAAATCTAAAAAAAATAGATCTAAACAAGGCCTTACGAAAGCAGAGACGCCATCTGAATACGGCCGACAGGAATGCGTGGCGTGATGGCTCCACTGGTGTGTAGGAGTATGTACATGTGTAGTGCTCGGTCGATTCACCGCATCTCAACGACCCCGCTGGACTCGATCGGCAGTTATAGCGACGGTTCCTCCATTTGTCAAAAAGGTTAGAATTAGATATAGGCTTATAGCCATATAGGGCGCTCGGCAGTTGGCACTAACACTCAGATCTTATTTAAGATGAGAAGGTGAAAAGTTTTTGTGTACTACCGCACTTTTGTTTTTATTTTGCAATTAATATTGTCCAATCATGGAATAACTAGTCTCAAAATATTTATCTAACAAATTATAGGCAAATTATGCAATTAGTTATTTTTTAATATATATATATATATATATATATATTAAAATATTATATATATGTCGCAAGATTCGATATAACGGAGAATCTTGAAAAGTTTTTATGTGAACTAAACAGGGCCTCATATGTGTCAGCTTTGCTTTCGCCAAAAATGCAAACGCAAAGAGTACATTGATTACACAATAATGAGCTAAGGGCACTCACAATGCAGACTCTATCATAGAGTATAAAGTTATTTATTACCTCGAACAATGTGGACTTAGAGTCTAAATAAGACTTAGGACACTCACAATGCAGACTCTATCATAGAGTCTAAAGTTATTTATTACCTCGAACGATGTGGACTTAGAGTCTAAATAAGACTTGGAGTCTTATTTTTTCTACCTCTTTCTTCAATAAATATGCTGCCACATCAGCAAAATA
>Ga0182004_10001459_pt1 | contig 17329 bp, 20 predicted proteins | sample Sormic07211540_1_FD_120479 | JGI IMG/M metagenome (GOLD analysis project Ga0182004, IMG submission 120479) | Endophyte microbial communities from Sorghum bicolor roots, Mead, Nebraska, USA - 072115-40_1 MetaG | ecosystem: Host-associated > Plants > Roots > Unclassified | place: USA: Nebraska...
CGAGGCTGAGGACGGAGAGTAGGGCGGAGAGTAGAGATGTAAGGTCGTGATCATACTTCTAATCTGGGCCGTCTAATCTGTATGACATGTGTTGTGAGTCGTTGATCTTGTAGGTGGGATTTATCTGGAGAAGATTTCAATTATAGTAGAGATATAATGATACTATGTTGACATCATAAATATTATTATCTTACCATATAAGTTTAGTCAAACTTGAGATGATTTGACTCTCCAAAATTCTTAGAATAACTTATAATTTGGGATGAAGAAGTACCAAGTATACCAAACATCACATGAATTCAACAACTACTCGGGTATTGTTGAGACAGATAAGGATGTTTGGTTGGAGGTGTTAAAATTTAATAGGTACTATATCATTTTATTTTATTTGACAACTAGTATCCAATTATGAACTAATTAGGCTTAAAAGATTCGTCTGCAAATTATTCTCTAGCTATGTTTTTAGTTTTATAAATAGCCTATATTTAATATTTTATACATGTATCAAAATATTTGATTTTAATAGGTGATGAAGTTTACCGGCGTGAACCAAACAAAGCCTAAACATGTACACTCATACACGTCACGGTCAGACAACACATGAATTCCGATTATAGGGGATCAATACCTGATAAACTGAATCTCAGGTTCGTGAATTGGGCAGGGCCCATTTTTTTTAGTTTTTAGCTTTCTTTCATAACACAAAATAAATGTTTAATATTCTCAAAAAAAATGTTTAATGGTTGTTATCTGTGCTGTTATCATGTATGATTGTTGTGGACTTGAACAACCCTTCTATATTCAGATATTGGCTTTGACCCTACCGGTTATGCCGTTGCACTATTGCTGATGCAACCGTACAACAAGTGTAGGTTAGTAGCTCTGATTAACTAAACTAAATTAATTTGGTCAAAAGGATATAGTTAAAATTGTTGAATCAATAACAGCTGTATAAACAGGGTTATTTCAGCTAAGATACGAATCAAACGATTTATAAAAGCAACTTGTCATGTTTTTTTTTATTTTTTTATGATAAGTGATTTCATTTAAGCCATCCTCAGTGCGAGTTTCATGACATAGTTTTCAACATATCCATATTTTGGAAACAGGGCAAAAGAGTTTCATGGAGATGAAACTCTCTATACTCTTATTAAACTCTTATCATCTCTCTCTTCATTAATATAGTGCCACATCAGCATATTCAATGTGCATTAAACTCTAATAAAACTCCATTGAGACGGACCTTAGATTCTTTAAGATAAACTCCAGGTCAATATACATTTTTATGCAACAAGTGACTCGTGAGAAGCTATTGCACTTCCTAGCCTCATAATTAATTTTAGGAAAAACTACCACACGGACTAGGTCCGTTCGTTTGTCTTATAAACCCGTATTTTTCTGCTACAATATTTTTCTCTCATAACAAATCAGCGAATAACTATGACTTTTCACAAAAATGAACCGTCTATTTATCGATTGACAAAGCTATTGGTGAATTCAGCCTAGAAGCTAGAAGCCCACTCGGAAAAATATGCAAAAAAAAAGTTTAATCAAATTTATGCAAAACAACTTAAAAATGGTATTTATGATGGCAAATAGATTCCAATATAAATTAGTTACATGATATTTATAATGTAACTATTTAGAGTAATGAGTGCTATTTTTTTTCTAAAAATATTGTTAGATGAATCTTTTGAGCCTATTTAGTCTATTTTAAATAACGAGTGCTATTTTTTTCTAAAAATTAGTTAGATGATATTTATAATGTAACTATTTAGTCTATGATTAGTCTATGACTAAATATAGATGAAAACAAAAACTAATTACACAGTTTGCCTGTAAAATCACGAGATGAATCTTTTGAGTCTAGTTAGTCTATGATTAGATAATATTTGTCAAATAAAAACAAAAATGCTACAGTACCGAAATTCAAAATCTTTTCGGAACTAAACAAGGTCCTAGTTTACATAGAAGTGAAAAATAAAAGTAAAAATTATTTTATATATCTTATTTTTTATATACTATTGGATTTATATTATAGCGAATCTTTAATATATGTATGAAATATTAAATATAAATAAAAAACTAATTATACGATAAATTTTTGAACCTAGTCCAAAAATACTACAGTAGCCTAACCGAATTTTTTTTCGCGAAGGCCACGAAGACATCTGAAAGCGTTCACCTGTCACACACCCTCTGGCCACGTCATCGATCCGCTCCGAAACGCATCTCAGCCGTCCAACCCCTGACCGCACCAACGCCTGTCGCTTATCCACGCCAGCGATCCGCGGCATCCGCCTCTCCACCAATCAGCGCGCAGGGCATACGCTCTATAAAGTAGCCGTCCCCGCCCCGCTTCATCCTCACGAATCCTCTGCAAGCTCCCATCCCATCCTCGAATTCAGATTCCCATCCGAGCAAACCCTACCGCCCTTTTCCACTCACCCTAGAGGACCCGATGGCGCCCAAGGCGGAGAAGAAGCCGGCAGCGAAGAAGCCCGTGGAGGAGGAATCCGCGGCCCCGGCGGAGAAGCCCCCCGCGGGGAAGAAGCCCAAGGCGGAGAAGCGTCTCCCGGCGGGCAAGTCCGCCAGCAAGGAGGGCGGCGAGAAGAGGGGTCGGAAGAAGGGCAAGAAGAGCGTGGAGACGTACAAGATCTACATCTTCAAGGTGCTGAAGCAGGTGCACCCGGACATCGGCATCTCCTCCAAGGCCATGTCCATCATGAACTCGTTCATCAACGACATCTTCGAGAAGCTCGCCGGCGAGGCCGCCAAGCTCGCCCGCTACAACAAGAAGCCCACCATCACTTCTCGGGAGATCCAGACCTCCGTCCGCCTCGTCCTCCCCGGGGAGCTCGCCAAGCACGCCGTCTCTGAGGGCACCAAGGCCGTCACCAAGTTCACCTCGTCTTAGGCGTTTGCGATGTGTAGTTCTAGTAGGTCGGAGCCTTGGTGTCGTGTAAGTGCTACGGTGGCTTTTGACCGATGGAATGGAATGGAATGGAATGCTATTGTTATTTTAATGTTTCTTCATCTGCCCAACATCTGCTATCTGAATGTTGATCTCTCTCTGTCCATTGTGATGTCGCACCGATTTTGATGAGTGGTTAATTTTTGATTGCAAAGTTTGGTTCGTCGTTATATGGCCTTGCAGGCTGAATCTGTTGCGCTCTAGGTGTTGTTGGCATCAAGCACTTTGTTGGGAAGCCTTCTCAGTTTGATTTAGATAAACTCTTCTGATCACCTGCACTCTAGAGACAATTCACGCTTGTGCAGGGTTCATCGCTCTTATGGAATTAAGGAATGATGCTGCCCTTGTTTTGTGGCAATTCCTTCTGTTGCTTCGATCATAACAATTTATTTATGTAGCTATAAAGGTTGTTTTTGCAATGCTCTGCACTTCTTGCTTCGAAGACCGCCGTCCTTTGGTTCCTGCCAGCAGGTTTAATTTCCAGAAATCTGTCAAACGGTTCCTTGAGGACCAAACCTGATTGTCCTGAACTGTGTGTAGTATTAGGTCAGTTCTGTACTGAACCTGGTTGTCCTGAACCTTGGAGTACAGTCAATTGTTTGCGGTGCTCATCCTTTACATTGTATAGTTGAATAAAATGGCCAATCCAACATTTTTTCAATTATATGCAGTCTTTTTTTTGTGGGATGGCTGGTTTATAAACATGTAGGAATCATGAATGACTTTGTTTTATAAACCATTCATGATTCCTAAAACAAAGCCTCGGAGGTGGAGAAGATTGCAAGAGAAAGAGGAAAAAAAAAAAGAAAATCGAGTGATCCAGCACTTGAGTATTGTATAGTAAATCCTAACTAGGTTCACAGCTTACCCAAGTGGCAGTTTTTGTTTAGTTCACCCAAAAATCAAAAAGTTTTTAAGATTCACCGTTAATCGAATCTTACGGCATGAATCATTAAATATAGAAGAAAATAAAAACTAATTGCACAGTTTAGCTGTAAATTACGAGACGAATCTTTTAATCTTAGTTAGTCTATGATTATATAATATTTACCATAAACAAACAAATGTGCTACGTTAACGAAATTTAAAAAAAATCACATGTAGACAAGACTGGCCATGCAGCGTCGGGGCCCGTCGCTTCGACGTCCGCCTTCGCAAGGGCTTCAACGTCGTCAGCGCCACGACGACGGAGGACCGGTCCACGTTGGTGCTGAACGTAGTGCAGGCGACGCCGGTCTGCAATGCCATCCACTGCGTTCTGCATTCACCCTAGCAACACCGGTACTGTCAGGCTCAACCTTTCCTACTACCGGCGGTGCCTGGACTCCGGCTTGTGCTCCAGCTACAAACAGGATCTCGAGCTCGTGTGCACGGACCTCTCCAATGGGCTGCCTGGTCCCAGCAGCTGCGTCCGTTCTGGGTGTAGTGTGTCCCCTGTGGCTTCAATTTCTAGATTTGTTTTAAGTCAAAATTTTTAATTTTTTTTTCAATTTTTTAGAAAAAAATGTTAAAATTTATAGTATCATTACATTTATCATAGAATATATTTTTTTAAGAAGCAGCTCACATCGTATAGTCTGGTGAAGGAAAAATGAAGGACGCACACCACTTAGCTCGACCAGGTCAATGGGTTAGAATTACAGAATGAACAACACAAGCAACTAAGCAGCTGATCAACTTCAAATGCATACATATACATCAGTATATTTGCACGAAGAGACTAGAGGCCTGGGTGCTTGGCACAGCCGCACAGGAGAAACTGCCCTATGTTGTTTGTTCCCTTGGAAATATGCACAAGCTCATCCATGGAATACTTTGAAATGGAAACCAACCTCAGTTGTTCTTCAGCAATGAACTACTGAACTGCATCAAACCAGTCATCACATTTCAGGGCTTGTAAAAAGTGGCTGACAGCGAATGTCAATGTGGACACTCTCGATGCCTTGAAAACACATCCAGCGTTTGGATCGCAGAGATGTCCACCCTAGCAAACATATCACGTTTTTGTAAGCTTATACTTCGTAGTAAACATATAGCAAAAGAAGGTCCAAAACCATTCTGACTGCATGCTGTACCTCACCTTTTCGGTCGTATATCACTGCTATAGTTCCTCAAAGTACTGCAGATCTGAGTAGCCAGTAGAGGTACCGGCTATGTATATTGCCAAAAGGGCCTTATCATTGACATACCTGGAGATACTAAAATGCATTAGGACTGAAATTTCAATTGCAGATGAAGCAGCATGGTGGGATTTGAATGTAAATGAGTTCAGGAGGCTGAATAACTTAAATCACATACTCTTTCCGTTCAAAATTGTAAATGGCCAGCATTTTGGAATTTTGGAACCGGAGGGAGTATGGTGTGTGCAAGGCTAGCTTTATTTATTAGTAACATAACAAACCCAACTATTCACCAAAAAAAAAAAAACCAACAGTTCGTTCTAATACATGTGTGGGCAGGCAAGGGGAAATTTCAGGAATTGTCCCCCTACCAAACATATATCACCCATTTGATACCCTCCCAAAAGACTTCACAAAATTTCCAAGATCAGCTAAAACAAATGAAAGTAGGACTAATCTTACTGACTGACTGAAACAGAGAAGACTCAACACTAAAGACAAACACAAATATTAGAACTAACTAAATAAATAAATACTCAAGTATCCCAAAAATATCTGCAAGATGAAGCAAAAATACCTATCATTGTAATTTTCTAAGACGTTTTGCAAGGAAGTTACTAAGAAATTGTAGGATATTCACACCTATACAAGGCAAGGACATACCTACAACCAAAAATGGTAAGAAAGAAAACATCTCTTAGGTTACAATTAGCATGTTGGGCCGTTGGGGAGCACACATATTAACATATAAGATAGAGACAATAACAGCAACAAAGCCTTAATATACTGTAGGTACATAGTTTCGTTTTTTGGGAAAGAAATATTTATTTTACTTGAAAGAATAATATTATTCATCTTATACATAGTTTCTTTTTTGGGAAAGAAATATATTTATTTTACCTGAAAGAGTAATATTAGTCATCATATATACCAGCATCTTCTTAAATACATGGTCAAAAAGGGATGACTGGAGAAAATGGGCTATCGGCTCACTTGCAAGACGAAATACATTACACGAGATCAGATCAACAAGTATTTCAACCAATGTGGCACCAAAGGCCTGATCCAAGCAAAGAAACCCCGGCAGCACATAATTTATTAGTATGCATCCATGGACTAATTCTATGGCAGAGTGGAAAATGTATTAGGTTCCCCCTCATACAGTAATTCTACATTCACTATGAGCTCAGTTAACATCAATCAAATGCTCCTCATACACTAATTCGACATTAGTGTGAACTTACTCAACATTGAATGAAACATACTCAGGGAATCTGATATGCAATACACCACAGAAAAGAGAAGCAAAATAACACAAAGCAAAGTATTATAAGAACGGAACAGGCAGAGAAAAGAAAATGTCAGTGCAACTGCAGAAAGGATCCATCAACAGTTGCTCATCTCACCTTGTCCTGTACCATTAAAAATCATGGGCAGATTTAGGCCTCGTTCGGTTTTACGGGAATGATTCCCAGCCACAGAGTTCGCAATTTTGAACTAGTCAGGAACTGTTTCGCACCGTTCCCAGCCCGTTCCGACGTAACCGAACAGGGCCTAAGGAGCTCCATGGTGTAACTGGACTCTATTACCTTCCCAGCTGAGGAACAACCTGACTTGGTTGTGGGAAGTAGACCATAAAAAGGTCCCAAGAGCTAAATGAGAGATTACATTCGACACTTCATTGAACAAGTGAGAAGGTACATAACTCTCAATAATGATTTGCTTGGTATTCTGCAAATGGTTGACTGCATTAAGGAAGAAGTTGAAATCAGGCAGAAAGTATCAGCTATTGAGCTCTAGCATGGTATCCCATCATACTGTTGGCTGCTGCTGTTTTTGTTCCTCTGTTTATTTCATTTCGCGATTTTCTCCTCCTGTGAATTACAGAGGTCCTTCCTTTCGTTTCAAGAAGAGGAAATATGCTTTATTTGTGTGCTACACCAGATCGAGGTTTGGAACATATCCCTCTAGTCTCATCTCATTTACCAGTATGCCCATGAGTTGATACATATCTTCTGCACCATGCTGTGGTTCAGTGCTTGCATAGAATTCAAGGACTTTACCATGAACCTCAACCCAGCTGCACCCTGGAGTCTTGTTAACACCCCTCTCCCTCATTAGCCCTATCATTCTTGCAGATTCATCCATTTTATCCGAGGTTGCATAAATCTTGGATGACACCACGTAGTTCCATGAGTTTGTTGGCTCCAACTTCATAATCCTGTTGATGACCTTCTCACCAACCTCAGCATTCTTGCATTTCCGACAAGCAGCAAGCAAAGCACCTAACATGACAGCATCTACCTTGCCAGGCATTTTCTCAATAAAATCCCATGCTGCTTCTAAATGACCAGCACGTGCCAACAAATCAACAATACAGGAGTAGTGCTCAATCTTAGGAATGATCTTAAACACAGGTGTCAGGGAACTGAACAAACGGCGGCCATACTCAAGTAGCCCAGCATGTACACAAGCAGAAAGCACACCTATGAATGTGATATCATCTGGCTGGAGTCCTTTCTCATTTCTCATTAGTTCAAACTGCTGAATGGCATCATAGCCTCGACCGTTGAAGGCAAGCCCACAGATCAATGCATTCCATGAGGCTTCATTTTTGAATGGCATCTTTCCAAAAACATATGTGGCTTTCTCAAGATCTCCACATTTAGCATACATGTCTACTAAGGCTGTTCCCACATAGACATTGCTGTAGAGGCCTCTGTGCAAGGCATACCCATCCAGTTCAACTCCAAGCTCCAGTGCACCAACTGCAGCGCAGGATGAGAGGACACCGACCAAGGTTATCTTGTCCGGACGCAGCCCAGCTTCCCTCATGCTGTGAAACAAGGCTATTGCTTCATTTGACATGCCATTTTGCGCATACCTGCATCAGCTCATATGTCATTTGTAAATTATCAGGCCAAACAATGAATCCTTAATCAGCATTTGTTTGCAATAATAACAGAAGTGTGCCTTCATATACTTGCCCAGTGATCATGGCATTCCATGCCACAACATCCTTGTTGCTGATGCCATCAAACACACGCCGTGCCTCTTCCATCTCTCCACACTTCTCATACATCCCCACAAGTGCTGACCCAATGAGCGAGTCCACCTCCATCCCGGCAGACCTCACCCACTCCTCCACCCACTTCCCAAGCACCAAATTGCCAGCGTCCCTGCAAGCTGTGAGCACAACTGCCAGAGTCACACCATTTGGCGCCACTGCACCCTCAGTGACCATCGACCGGAACATCCCTTCAACCTCGGCCACCATACCTGCCCGCTCGTATGCTTTCATTATAGAGTTCCAAGAGACGACATCCCGGTGGGGAATTCCGTCGAACACCCTGCGAGCGGTGAGGTGATCACCGAGGCAGGAGTACATAGTGATGAGGGAGTGGACGGTGTGGTCGTGGTCCCTGAGACCGAGCTTCTCGAGGAAAGCGTGGGCGGAGCGGGCGACGGCTGGGGACGGGCAGCGAGCGGCAGCGAGGAGGAGGAAAGGGAGGGTGTAGGCGTCGGGTCGGAGCTCGGCGCGGAGCATGCTGAGGAAGAGGCGAAGGGAGGTGTCCGGGCGCGACGAGGCGAAGAAGCGAAGCGCGACATTGTAGGAGAAGGCGGTGGGGGCCGGGTGGGAGGAGAGGAGGAGGAGGACATAGTCGGCGGCGGCGGCGGAGGAGGAGGAGGAGAGGGAGAGGAGCTTAGAGAGGAAATGGTTGTAGGGAAATGGGCGGTTTGAACGTGCGAGGAGGTTGGCATGGAGCTGCTTGACGGCGGCGAGGGAGCGGCATCGCGACAGGAGCGTAGAGACGGCGGCGGCGGCAAAGGCGGCGGTAGTGGTGGAGGCGGCGGAATGCATTGCTGAAGGTGGCGCAGCCGACGGGTGGTGGAGCTGTCGCGGCTGTCCGTCTCCGGTGGCGTGCCAGCGATGCGCTCCGCGTCGGATGGGACCGCCGCCACCGTCCCGGAGGAGGAAAGACTTTTTTTTTTTGAGAAAGAGGAGTAAAGACTTGTGCACCGGCATTTCCAGCGGCCGTGGAGCCGATGTTCAGCTCATCAGCTGCCGCACGAGAAAATTGCTATTACTACTTCCTATAATAGGACTTATTTCGCTAAAATAACCTTTAAAATATTGACACTTTGTTATACATGACATTTGATCTATTTAATCAATTTGCTCAACTAAAAAATATATATTTTGCCATGGAATGACATCTTGCCCTTCTAGCTTAGTGATGTAGAAATGTTTGTTGCTAATCCAATAAACTGCATATGTCCTAAGGGTCGTTGGGTATTAGTGAAGGGAATCTTAGGATACTAACCATTACCCGTTGCCATATAGGGATAACCAAGAGCATCAATTGAGACAGATAATTTCCTTCCTTGTTTGTACTTAAAAAATTGTTAAGTGTATAACACGTAAAAAGATGATGAAAACTCTAAGGCTGTAACAGACTCTCAACGCTGAGGATGTCGACGCTTAAACATGGACATCGCTCAATGCAGTATGTCATTCTTTTATGGTGTAAAATCACTCCATGCTTCTTGAAGGGTGCATCATGAGTGTATCCCATAGATTTTGGTAGAATCAAGTCATTTCTCATGTATATACAATTGAACAAAAGTAAGAAGTGAGAAAAAGATGATCACCTCATCCCTCAAACCAAACACACGATCAATGTCCGAGAAGACATGAAGCCATTGAGTAATGAATATGAGCATATGAAAAACATTACAGCCTGTCATAACTTTCTCAAAAGTTTTCTTTTTGAAACACTACTTCCATATAAGCGTTCAAGCAAGAAGCTAGAAAATACGGACTTTAAGAATTATTAATAGAATATTTGAGGGATAAACAATGTATGAATTTAGAACATGTACTGTTGTGTGACATGTGGTTTGTGACAAATGCATGAATTTTGCTGCGCGTTATACTCAATCTTAAGTTATTATATACTCATAGACGGTTCTTTCAAATATCCTATTAATAATTTTTAATTGCACATAAATTTAGAACATGTACTATGTTTTTTTTTGTTTTAAAATTTCAACAGTTCATCGGTTAGCCTCCTGTCCTCATTATCTGGCTTGGCACTTGAACCAAAATTGATTAGCACAAACACGAGACGTTGGCGTAAAGCAACAACATAGGAGTATCTTCATACCCATGTGAGTAGGGGCTTTTCACCTGAGAACAGAGGCTTCATGTTTTTTTTAAGGTGGCAGCAATCCAGAGTTAGGGACGCTAAGCTCCATTTGTATAGAGGAGTTGTACGGCGATGGTCACCGCATGGTAATTAGCACAAAATATTGCCAAAGTTTGAGGAATAGTTTCAGATAGAAAATCATGGAAAGACTTGAGTACTTTAGGCAAAGGAACCGAAAGTTGACATCAGGAATCGTTGCACTTAGGTTTAGGGAGACTTGGTTTCAGATAGAAAATCATGGAAAGACTTGGTGTGGCCATATCGATATCTCGTGCACGGCAGGTTTAGGGAGCTCATTCGAGATACAAAAGAGAAGCTCTGCCATTATTTCTGTGAGTTTGCTGTTCTTGTTTCTCTGTATTGTATTTTTGGCTGTCCTTTTAGGTACCCTCTTCTCTGTTAATTAAACTCTGACAGTGCTCCTGCAATGGCCGTTCGGAAAGTAAAAAAATATACAGGAAGGCGTGAAAAATGAGAATTAGTGATGCTGGTGATGCTTCAGGATATACGAAAGATGAAATATGAAAGGTGCCGTAGGGGTCTCACAAAGTGTATTCTACAGCTCACAGCCGCAACACAGGAAACTAACAGGTGGTTAACTGAACATTTAAATGTATACATAAACATCAGTATTTGCTACAAAATGCCTGGCATAGTCGCACACAGAGAGAAACTGCTCTTGTTATTTCCCTTGGAAATATGTACAAGACGCCCTTGGTAAGTGGCGTTGACACTATGTACAAGCTCGGATGACTCCTATTACGGCTCAGGAGAACACTTACTACACCTCAACCCCGATCCTCTCTGCAACCTACAATACAGTTACAAACAAATCAGTGAAAAGTCACGCTTCAGAGAAATAGTGCAGATAACATAAAACAGTAACAGGGGATCCAGGGACAAGTTATACAATGCAACTGTTGGTAAATCCTGGTGAAATGCAACACAAATATAGAGCTGATAGTGTTGGAATTCTACAGGAATGTTGAGCAGCAGAAAAATATACCTCCTTGAAGGAGTACACATCACTGCCCCAAAGCCAGGCATCGCAGCCTGCATCCCTTGCTCCCCATACGTCGTTCCTACGGTCATCACCAATATGCACAGCTTCTTCAGGTTTCACTCCCAACAGCTCACAAGCCTTCAAGAATATTGTAGGGTTTGGCTTTTCTGCGGCAACCTGGAAGTTGAGCAGCATCCAAGGAACAGAGTTTAAGACAAGATTAATAGGGAAACAGTAGCTGAAGTTTAGACACTAGTGCATAAATACAAGGCCAGGGATTAATTAGCAAGCTTTGCTAAACAAGGTCATGTAAGGAATGTTCTGAAATGGAAACCAACCTCAGCAGATATAGCAACTGCATCAAACCAGCCGTCACATTTCAGTGCTTGTAGAAGTGGCCGAAGACGAGTGTCAAAGTTGGACACGACAGCTGTTTTGACACCAGCCCTCCTCAATGCCTCAAAAACACGTCCAGCATCTGGATCGCAGAGATGCCAAGCCTAGCAAACATATCACACATTCACACTTTGTAAGCTTATATGCCAAAAGAAGAAGGTCAAAACATTGCACACTGTATCTCACCTTTTCAGTTGTATAGTACTGATACAGTTCCTCAAAATACTGTAGATCTGAACAGCCAGTGGATGAACTCACTATGTATTGCCAAAAGGGCCTTCCATCATTAACATACCTGGAGAAACTCAAATGCATTAGGATTGGATTTTAGCTGCAGTCCAAGCAGCAGCATGATTTTTGAAAGTGGTTTGAAATCTGGAGGGCCACAACGCTCTCAGGCACAGCTCTTTTTAGTAACATAACAAACCCAACAGTTTATTCTAGTTCTACTACATAAGTGGGCAGGCAAGATGAGCTAGAAATAAATGAAATGAAAGAACCAGCACTACTTCGGACCACCACCCAGATGGCCAGATATGTTGAGAAAAATTAGTGGCGATAATTTTTGACCAAGATGTTTCACCTGATAGGTCTAAGAAAACAGGCTGGAAGTACTTTTATTGTTATGTAGGAGTATGCTTGAAAAGCACACAAAACCAGATCAAGTTACTTTTGTCAACTGTACAGTATTTGTCCTATAACGCCTAAATCATATAATAAACCTGCATCCTTGCAGTTGGCAGGAACCTAGGAATTAGTGTTGCTTCTTTATTTCTTTATTTTTGTCTTTTTTCAGTAGTGGCATAAATAAACCAGCAAAACTATGCTATTTGGGAGATTGATGGATTCAGATATATTTAGGTTTGCTCTATTTATAGGGATTCAACTTAATCTCTCCACATTGGATGCAGACCTTTTAGCTGGAGGTCAGTATATATATGCGTGGTATGTTAACTATATACATGACAAATTGCTTACAGTACCAAAATTTTCCTAGCTTTCATGCAGGGAACTTTCAAGCTGATTGTTCCAAAAGACCCATGCCACTGAACTTCTGAAGTGATCGATTGACAACTTCTAACCACTTTTATTACCATATAGTCCACAGCTCGATTGGATTGCACAATACCATACCAAGTTACCAACAAACATGTACAGTGGGGAGCAATCAACTGAGGTCACATAATACACCAGTTCCACATGCTTATTCTCTCTAAAAAAAAAGTCATGCAAAATACGGCAAGTACCATGAACAGTAACAAGTTTAGTGGGGCTTACCTCAGACGTGATCTACCCCATGGCTGCGCATAAGCCCGGCGATACCGCATCAGAATCTCATCCTCTGAATAATCCACTCCATACTTCTGGCCTATCGTTCTGTACACCTGAAACAGACGTTTAAAACAGCACAGTAGACATCAGAACACATGCTTAAACGCATCAGAGAAAGCAGAAGAGTGTTGTGCAATTCGTCGTTCTGGGGACGAAACGAAACGAAACCATCTAGTAGTAAAGCAAACAAATCCTGAAGAGCACTGACAGATCTCCCCATAGCATAGCCTGAGACCGCATATACAGAGGAGAGAAGCAACAGATCAGATCAAGTCCAATCACTCCGCCACAGAGCGCGCACAGCCGAGCCGAATTCAACTTGCATGTCGCAGGAATCGCTACCGATGATCAGAAATGGGATACAGAAACCACCGGACCACACATGCAGCACCAGGCAAGCAACCGACCGGGCAGAGGACGCGAACCGGAGGGAGACGCGCGCGCGCGGCGGCGGCGGCAATGGGAGGGAGGGAATCGAGGGCGAGCGGAGCGGACCTGGGCCATGGGTTCGGTGGGGGCGAGCAGCGTGCCGGCGGCGTCGACGAGGATGGCCTTATGCGTGATGTCGCCGTAGATGGCCCGCCGGTAGTCGTAGTACTCCCGCGCCCCCATGAGCTCCCACCTCGCGGCCCCTGGCCCCGCGGTCGTGGCCACCTCCGCCGCCGTCCCGAGCGGCCGCCTCTCTCCGCGGGAGAGCGCCGGCGGCAGCCGGGCGGCGGCCGCCGCGCGCAGCCGCGCCACCGCCATTGCTTGCGGGGCGGCGAGATGAGGAGGAGGAGGAGGAGGAGGAAGAGCGTCGCCGTGCCGTCCCCGCCGCGCGTCGTGGGCGTGGGCTGTGGTGGTCCTCGGGGGGAACTAGTGGTGGCGGTTTATAGGCGGCGAAGGCGTGGCGAGTGGTGACTGTGGCCTGAGGAGGGCCAGAGGTGGCTTTGCTGCTCGTTCCGCAGCTGGCTCTCAGGTGCTGTTTGGAACAGATGGATTTTTTTTTTGAATGAATTCTCTCAATTTAAATGGAGAACCGTAGAAAACATGTTTGGTTCGGTAGAGAGCATGATGAAAATCAGGCTAACATGGACATGACATATCGTCACACCAAGATTACAACGCTTTATTCGTAGATGTTGGTAGACAAAATCCCCGCATATTTGTGTCTTGTCTATTGTATCCGAATATAGAGTTTCTTAGGCCTTGTTTAGTTCCAAATTTTTTTTGGTTTTTGGGACTCTAGCATTTTCGTTTTTATTTGACAAAAATTTTTCAATTATGGAGTAACTATGCTCAAAAGATTCATCTCACGATTTACACGTAAACTGTGTAATTAGTTTTTATTTTCATCTATATTTAGTGCTCCATGCATGTGCCGCAAGATTCGATGTGACGGAAAATCTTGAAAAGTTTTTGGTTTTTGGAGTGAACTAAACAAGGCCTTAGACACAAGTGTTTTTCCTCTTTTATTAGCAATAGGGTGTTTAGTTTGTGAAATGAGACTTTTATTATCTCATCACTCTTAATTTTTTTTCTTAGTTTGAGAAATGGAATAGTTTGTTTCATCACACCACCCTCATACCTTGTAATCTATACATGGATGAAGTCATTTCATCAAGATAATAACGTTGCTCGTCTACTCAAATGCAACTTTCTTTATGAACACCGACTTCCAAGTGCTCTCTGCTTATTATGAGCTCGATCAAGTGGGAGTGAGGATGGAGTTCAGAGACTGAGGGCGTGTTTGATTTCTGAGCCGTGGGAGGTCAGGCTCAGATGGTAAGCACTCTTTCCAGTGTCCACACGAGCCACTACACGCTCAAGCGAGCCCAGCCGTCTAGAAATAGAGATTCATTGCGTTTTTTGGGAGTCAAGAGAGAGAAAAAAATTTGCATGCCATAGACCTGGCTGAAAACTGAGCCAAGTGAATTAAACAAGAGAAGTTGTACACGATTTTGGCTCGTATCAAACGCGCCCGAGTCGCTCGTGATATCCATGTAACAGGAGTATTTATTTATATATATATAACAATCCATCTTTCACCTTGGCTAGCCAGCGTACTATGTTCCAATGGGCGACATTGGATGGATGCATATATGCAGACACGTAAGACACCGGTTTTCATCTCGGTGAAGAAGACCACATCAGTCTGCCACAGAGCCAATGGTTTCCCGTCCTGCCACGTCCTGCGGTTTTGTCATGTACCGTCACGACGCCAAAGCAATGCCAAATTATACACTTATTACACATCACCTTTTTTATTTTCATTAGTTTAGAGAGACAATGGCATATGTTGCTCCTATGACTTCGTAGTAGTAGTATAATGTTTGTGTGTGCGCTAATTGGCCCGAGAGAGCCCGTTGATTCAGGTTGCGCCCACCGGAATACCGGATCTTTGGGCCACGCTGTTGGCGTTACACGCGTGACGCACCGGGAGGATCCACCGCACGTAAACAACGCCATCATGCTTTAGCCACTTGGTTTTGCTTTTGCCCGCGGCGTTTTTTTTTTTTTTTTTTGTTAAAGAAGGGAATACTTTCGGTTGCAACCAAAAAAGAAAGAACGGAAGAAAGAAACGTTTCCTTTTATTTATTATTATATTATAATACTCACTTCTGTTCAGAATTCCAGGTGTATGGAAGTGACAAAATGATTGGGAATCAACATTCAACCCCATACGCTTCGGCACCCGTTCCAAGACGGATCTGATGCCAGTGCAGCCGCCAACAAACCATCTTACTACTGTATCAGTGAGTTCGTTAAGCACAGGTTGACAAACCTGGATGGGCGCTAAACTGAACACCTCAACATGTGTGATCTAGAAAACCTGTTTGGATCACCTAGCACTAGTTGTTAGATTCTAGACTACGTGGATCACCTATATGAGTACGTGACTTGAGTCACTGTTAGTTTACAAGTTGCTGGAACTAACTGTTCGATGCATAAAGTTTAGATGACTAAAGCTCGATCCTATGATATTTGAGTACATTACATAGTATAGTTATTAGAGCATTTTCACCGGTTCTCCATTAATCATCTATCCCTAATATGTATGTATTGACTAGTCTGTTATTATATTTGTAAATATTAGGAGAGTTGTTGCATCAGCATCCTAATACATTTTTTTCTAATACTCGTATAGAAGGTAGGTCTCATAGGAGTATAGTAAAAAGATGACTGTATTTGAGGTGGTTTCCATGATATAAAAAAATGGTATTGCAAAATTGTTGGAGCAAAAAAAAGCATAGTTATCCCTAAAATAACAATTTTATGTGAATAGTAAGAGGTATTAAAAAACAGTTGAAGATGCTTTTAGTCCACTTTAACTCCTCGGCCTGTTTGGATCCATTAGCAATAAAAATTATCATCTAAAATTAGTACTAGCGGACCAAATAGATCTGCTAAGAGCAGCTCTAAAAGATTGGCTAAAACTATTAACCAAATCTTATTTTTTAGTTATTTTGTAAAATAGAAAACTTCTTAAAAAAAGAAGACGTCCCCAACACCCTTGCTAATTTACGAAGTCACATAGCGAGTGCCCGTGGTTGGCTATATATAGCCACCGAAAATTAAAGAATAGCTAGCTTCCTATTTTACAAAGTTAGCTGTTGGAGTCTGGTTTTTGCTATACAAAATTCTAAAATAGCCTACACGGCAAAAATAGCTAAGTTGTTGGAGTTGCTCAACTTGCTAATTATGGTGAAGGGCTACTAACAGTTAGTTCTATTAGTAGGTTTAGAATTGCTAATATGTGCTAATAGTTCATATATACCTTGAACTTACTCTCTAACCACATATTAGCAGGTGGATTCAAACAATCTCTTCCTAATTAAGAATTAGGTAATGGATAAAACAGGCCATAACTGCTGTATTAGCTGTCAGTTATGATGTGAACTACTCCCTCCATCCCAAATTGTAAGTCATTCCAAGAATCTTGGAGAGTCAAACTTTTGTAATTTAACCAAATTTATATGATAAAATAATTATTATTATGATACTAACTAAGTATCATTATATTCTTCCTTAATTATATTTTCATAGTATACTCACTTTACGTTACAAATCTTAGTATTTTTCTCTATAATTTTGGTCAAACGTGAAAATGCTTTGACTCTCCAAGATTCTTGTAATGACTTACAATTTGGGATGTAGGGAGTATCTGTTAGGGCACTCATAATGCAGACTTTATCATAGAGTCTAAAGTTATTTATTACCTCGAACAATGTGGACTTAGAGTCTAAATAAGACTTGGAGTCTTATTTTTTCTACATCTTTCTTCAATAAATATGCTGCCACATCAGCAAAATAC
>Ga0182004_10001460_pt1 | contig 17327 bp, 9 predicted proteins | sample Sormic07211540_1_FD_120479 | JGI IMG/M metagenome (GOLD analysis project Ga0182004, IMG submission 120479) | Endophyte microbial communities from Sorghum bicolor roots, Mead, Nebraska, USA - 072115-40_1 MetaG | ecosystem: Host-associated > Plants > Roots > Unclassified | place: USA: Nebraska...
AGCTGCCTAGTGCTAGGTTTACCAAGTGTGCACCACACCTAAACCTAAAGTCTTGCCTAAGTCAAGCTACTAGATCAAAGCCCCTCTTAATAGTACGGTCAAAGGAAAACAAAGTCCTAAACTGCTCTAAGTGCCCTTCTTTACCATATGGCACTTAGACCTAGTCTAGTCTTGACGATGTCCAACCATCTTTTGAAAACCGAAACGATTTCCACTATTAAGTAGGCATGTACGTCCCTGTTCATCGAGTACCTAATACCATGACCTCACTAATGACTTTGCCTCTGCAAAACACATGTTAGTCAAATCATTAGGGGCCTTAAGTTTGACCACTTGTCTTATTCAAAAAATTTATGCAAAAATAGTCAAATTTAAGTCATTCTTGAAGAATTTTAATTAATACACCAAGTCACGACAAATGAAGTGATATTTTGCACAACTTTTTAAATAAGACAAGTGGTCAAATTTGATGTCAAAAAAAATCAAACGTCTTATAATTTAGGATGAATTAAGTATATCATAGCCATCCATTCTTCATATCTCATTTAATCCTAGCTATTCATTTATTTTCCTTTCTCTATCGTATCCCTATGTCTCAATATCCAAACGGCGCCTTATTCTCCTACTATGCGGGTCCGCATTTCCCACGAACCAAATACCACCTATGGGCTTAATATTCATAAATTGGGCTGAAACTTGGAAGGCCCAAAGTGGCTGGGCCACGCACGATTAGTCAAACAAAGCCCAACAAGTCTCGCCAGATCTGACGCTCCGAAACCAACCCACCTCCATTCGTGGGTGCCCGTCTCGACTGCCCCGCCCCCACTCCCAACTCCGGCGACTGCCGCGCGCCCACCATGGCCGCTCGCCGGAGCACCAGCTCCACCCGACGCGGCCTCCTCCCCGCGCTCCTTCTCATCCTCTGCTCGTCCCTCCCGCACTTCGCCGCCGCATACCGCCCAGGCGACATCGTCCCGATGCTCCGCTCGGGACAGTACCACGGGGTAATCCAATCGACCTCAACCCTTACTCAAGGCAGCGAGTGTGGAGCTATTCCGGTTCGTGTTTGTCTGATCTGTGCGTTTTCTTGGCGTGGTTTTGCAGTCGAGGACGGTGTGGTTCGACGTGGTGGGCCGCCACTGCCCAGCCTTCGCGGTCAACCGGGAGGTGAGGCTTTCTTGGAACAGATCGAAGGCTCCATCTCTGGGGTTGCTTCTGTGGGGAGGTTTTTGGTTTGATTGAGGTTTTTGTGCAGGTGCTGATGCCGATCCCAAAGCCGACGGGGTTCACTGGTGCTGATCCCTACAAGATGTGAGTAACATCTCTCTAGATATCGCAGTATATGGACATGTCTGAGACTGCACTGCACCTTCTGAATTATGCATTAGTATCATACGATGCTTAATGTGGTTTTGTGAATTGTTCGATTTTATCAGGGCTATTTAGGTCTTGCCAAGTTGACTAGTAGTTTCTAAAAATGCAAGATGCTAGAATTGTTAGATGTTGTACAAGTGTTTTTTCTCTGGATGAGAAATGAAGTTTTGTCTTGTTCTTTCTCAATGACAGCATGGTTGTAGATGTGCTGTACCTGTGAGTAAATAATCAAAAAGGTGGTTAGGTCCTTTCACCTCATGATTCTTTTGATTGCAGAGGATTTAAATCCTGGAACTAATTAGCAACACATTACTGGATGGATGTGATAGAAAGGTTTTGCAATATATAACTATACCATATTAAACCTTCGTCGAACACAAAGGCTCATAAGGGTTAGGTTAGGGCTGTAACTCCTCTCAAATTGAACACTCTAGAACTTGGCAGAGAAAAATCTGCAATATCCCTCTGAGTAAAGTGTGATATGATGCACGTTTGAAGGCCGACATGTAGTGTAGATTATATTATGTACTACACTTTTCTTTAAATGGACTGAATTGGACCAGAGAAATGACAATGACTGAATATGATAAGGTTACACCACTTTGTATGCCTTTTGTTCAATTATTGTTTTTTGATGAGGCTATCTTTGCAGAAGTATGTTTGTCTTACCTTATAACTATGCAGAACATTTCAAATTGGACATGAAAAGTTCCATGTTCCTTGGCTTTATGTTATAAATCGCAAGACCTCTGAAGTTCCACTGATTGATTTCCATTTGGTGAGGAACACTCCTTGCTTGACTTTTTGTTTACACACTCCTAGTGTGTCTTTTGCATTCTTTTGTTTAATACCATTTGCTGTGGATTTCACAGAAGTACTCTGGAAATGATATACTTGGGGTAACAGCTAAAGTTGTGGACATGCCTCACCACTGTATGTAATGTAGTGTCTGTCCTTATTACATTTATTTTGGTGCATGCCATTTATACTCACTTTATAAAGTTTGTGTCCAAATTATGTCTAGGTTCTAGATCTGCCAACTAAAAAGCCTGTGATGAGGGCTTTCATCATTGTCATCTATTGCTGCTTTAGTGCTTTTCAATACGTATGCCAGTGTAGAGTTGTCTTTTACTACGATTAACCCGCTGTGTGCGCTAGCATATTTGAGAATATTAAGTTCTTCACTAATCGCACACGGATTCCCTCTGTCAATCAAGAATACGATTGGCTTGCTTTAACAATTCCTGAGCCTTATATGATATCTACCGGACATGTTTTGAACTCCAATATACTCTAGACATGTCAACTTCGAAGGCTTGCAAACATCATAATGAAATGCATCATCTTGTTTGTTACATCTGCTCCTTTTCTTTCCTCTTTGTCCTGTGTGAATGTGAGCAGTAAGTTTCATATTAAGATAGATATTATGATATACATGTGTCTTACATGGCCGATCTAGTACCCTACCCACTGACCATTTCATTCACTGGCAGACGTGGAAGTTCATCCTGACATAAAGAAGAATTTCTGGGATCTACAGAAGTGGCCAAAATATGTTCTTGTTAGATATACATGGTATATATTTGTATCTGCTTTATTTGTGAATGAGCATAAATGTAACCTTCTGCAGTAAACATTGCCAACTTTGAAGAATACCGTTAACACTTGAATTCATATTCAGGGAGGAGCAATCTGAGATAGATGTTGCTGGAGGATTTTATGTGTTATTTGGATCCGGTGAGTCCATTCGCTAATTCAGATAGCTTCCATGTAGCTAAGTCCCTAAGTTGTGTTGGTTTTAGTTTCTCTCTTACCCTTTGAATTGGAGCCTACCTTATCCAATGGACAACTGACCAAACAATTTATGGTGTTTTGTTCTGATATAACAAAGGCTTAAATTTTCGGATCCTAATTACTTTGGCATTCACACATGCAGGGCTTGTTTTGTCCTTCATCCTTGCAATATATGTCCTACAATCATCTCAAGAGAAGTTGACAAGGTACAATGCTTGCCACATTTATTTTGTTTATGGGAATATATATAGGGTGAATAATAAGTTATTGTGATTTGAACTAAATGCTGGAGATTAGTATCCAACAGCTCCCTATCCAAATAAGCCCTTGGGAAAACTACTTTAAAAGCTGGACAGTTATAAGCACACTATGAATCTGAGGCTTGTCAAGATAACAAGTTTGAAAATATTTTAGCTAGTTTAATTAGAATTAACTCCATTATGATCTTCCATGTTTATCATGTTTTTATGAGCAAGAAACTTGATTCTGTTGTGCAGAAGAACTTGATGAACATGTAGGTGTTGACATTGATACCATGCCATGCTGCTTTGCAGGTTTGTGCGAGAAGCAGTTGCAGATAGTAGCCTCCCAGAGGGAGGAGTTGCAAAGGTCGAGTGACCTATCTACAATGAACTGTCATATTGCTCACTAACTTCAACACTGATCAGAACATCAAGAGATCCACAACAGCCAAGTCTCTTGGATCCGTAACATGTGATACAATAGAACATAATATATATGACGAGCCAGTGGTTTATTTGATTATTTGTTGTGCATGCTCTGAAACCAACTTTGCTGTTCAAGTGGATAAAGATGAAGCATCAGATCCTCCGCATAATTTCATTTCCAGACTGGAGTTTTGGAGTTTTGGTGCTTACTATCTCCCGAGTGACAATTTGGGACTGAATAGATTTTTTTATTTGTGGTTTTGTAGTACCAGTGAGAAATGTAAAAACAGCTGCCCCCAAACCTGTATGATTTGCCTTTGCATCAAGTTATAGATGAGCAAGATACCAAATTAATCTGACAACTTGAAATTTTCACAAGATTCTATTGGAGCTTCGCATCTAGTAGCAAACCATTGTTTGGATCATGAAGGCATCATAATCACTAAAATATGTAACCTTTACATGGAAGAAGTAAACGAAAAATAAGCGTTTCCTTAAATTGACTTCTAATGTACAAAACTTGCATGACAAGAGGTTTAATGAACTGAAAGCAACAAAATTGAACCTATAAATGCTACAAATCTTGGCACATGTCTTGTCCTGATCTTTTTGATACAAAAAGAATGAAGTCTATCTTTGGATATAAGCATGCCATGTCCCAGTTGGAAGTTACAGTAAGAGGATGTGGAGCATATCCAGATACAATCATACAATATCTGCTGTCTAGTTTCAAGGTATATCTGAGAACCCTGAAGGTAACATCCTCCCAAGAAACAGATCCTTTTACCGCTAGTAGATTGTGACGCTAAAGAAGCCCAAAAATGTAACTGAAATGTGTTCATTACACTCTGGGTTGGCTTCCAACCCTACTATCTGCCTACTAAATTGAATCCTGTATGATGCCATCGTCAAGAGGTAGAAATTTTCACTCCCGTGAATACTTTGAGCTCCACATGGGTACCTTCAAAGGCTCGTCATCAACACCACCGCCCCCGTTTTCAGCTTTGCTCAAAGAATCTGAGATCAAAGGGGCTGCCTCGCTTTCTTTCACCTGCAACGAAAAACAGTAGGTGATTACAAACAAGAGACATTATCCCACTTTTACAACTACAAAGAGCCTAGTTTGTTCCATATAAAGTAATTGTAAATTTTTTTTAAAAAAAACAGAAAATTCAATGTCCACCACTAAAATAGCACACCTTTCAGGATTGGCTACTCGTATATCATCATATTTACACACTAGGTCACTGCCAATGACAGGTAGGTGGCAAATTCTGAAAGGGCAGCAGAATTTAATGGTGCACACTGAAATTACTAAGTGCATGAGAAAGGTACCTGCTGTGGGGAGACTTCGGTGTTTTTTTGCTGGGTCTCCACTGTGCAGAAGTATGAATACAAGACCATTCCAACTACTGCAATTAGGATTCCAAGTATGTTTCTCCAGCTAAATGGATCGTGAAGCAAAACATAACCAAAGGTAAGAACAAGGCAGGTTTTAAGATGGCCCAGGACTTGGTAAGTAACAGGAGATGTCTTTCCGATCACAAGAAAAGTGCTGAAGTTCACTGAGACCGATATCAAGCACGACAACACGATGAAAAACTGCATACAAGATAAGAGAAAAGTTAGAATATGATGATACCTGTTGGGATATGTGCACCAAAGATGTTTTACTACTCACCACAACTTGAGATGTATAATTAAAAGCAAAGACATTTTGGTTAGTCAAAAAGCCATCAAGAAAGGGGCCAATGAGAAACAGGGTCAGTGATTGGTAAGGGCAAGACTGGTAAAGCAGTTGGGTTGACGAGACCTTGAACTTCTTCTGGATGGTGTTAGTCATCTGATGAACGATTAAGGATTACAGAAACAGACCACAAAACAGAAACTCAAATGCATTAGAGTTATACAGCAAGCAAAAGGAAAGAAGCACTGGGTAATAGGACAAAATACAAGCACATTGACAAGTTCTTGTGTTTAATCATGACAACCTTCTGCTTATTTATAAGAGAGCAGTGTAAAAAGAAATAACAGCAGTTTGATCTCATGTTTTGATGTGAATGAAAACTAACTTTTCTTTGCCTTCTAGAACACTAGAACACCAAGGCTAGCCACATGAAAATAGGAGATGCTGTTGAAAATATGTGCACATCCTACTAAATAATACAAAACATTATCAGGCATTTCAACTTCAGTTTGTGGAAAGTAAATAGGAGCTGCTGCTGAAAGGATACAATTTGAGCAATGCAAGTCGTGATAATTGCCAGCAAGGACAGTATGGACCCGACAGCATTGAGTTGCAGATCAGTGACAGTTGCAACACCAACACCGAGAAGGAGCACAGAAAGGGACATCTGGATACTCCGACTGCAGAGTGAAATAAGAAACATGTTAGCTGATTTTCAAAAAAGAAAATGGTAGCCGAAGATATTATGGAAAAAATGCACAAAATGTATCGAACACAAACCTGAACTTCTTCCTGAAGAAAAGTGTCTCTAAAATGACAGTGCACGGGATGATTGCCAGCTTAGTCATCTAGATATAAAGGCATTTCAACATCAGTTAGGTAGATTGATTATTGTCTAAGGAAGAGGAACACCAATTATTCAACCACAATAAATACTTATAAAAGACCTTGTAAATCTAGTAAAAATAATAATCTAAAAAATGTGTCTAGCACAAGCAGAGTGGATGGTACATAAAGTTGAGAAAAAAGTGTATCGTACATTGTGTCAAGAAAAAAAAAGGGGGGGCATATTGTGTAAAAAAAGGAGTGTATGGTACATGACAACGAGAACATAACTTTTTTCTCGACCTCTACATGAGTACTACCATCTATAGAAAATAAGTATTACTGATGCAGTACCAGAGTACCAGGCAAGTAATAAGTGCAGAATCAGAGTGAAATATATAGGAAATTCTGACTGGTGCAAGAATTACATTAAGAAGATAACTATGTACCTGGTAAAACCCAACAGAGTTGAAGCCAAGACTCAAGTTGAGGAGTCCAATGGAGATTCCATTAAGTACTCCAAATCCCATGACAGTTCTTGAATCGAAAGGCTTATGCTCAAAGAACTTCATCCACAATGCTACATGAAGGGAGCAGAATGTAACCAGCAGATGCCAGCTTGTCAAGGTAGTGGCTGCAAGACAAATACATATTTCACAAACATTAGAAGTCATTTAAAATCAGACTTACGTACAGTACATGTTGATAAAATAAGAACTACTACTCTGTCTGCCGTGAAATGTAAAGACTTCCGCAATTTTTAGGATAACATAGGCAAGGAGTGAAAAAACACATGTACCCCTCAATCAAGCACCTAAATCACATTGACGCAATTAAATACTACAAATTTGGGTAACCGATGCCATAAATGATAGTGTTAAATCCTTTCTATTTTGGTGGATTAGGCCAGAAGTTCTTTACATTTGTGGACAAATTTTGAAAACCAAGACCTTGCATTTGTGGACAAAGGGTGTAGTAGTATCTTATTGCATTGTGATACAAAGTATTAAAATTCAAGGCAGCACAGGACTGAGGCAAATTATGAGTACAAGTCAACCTACGTTATCGTTAAATAAAAAGATCATTATATAAAAACAAAAACGGAAGATACGTCTCCTTACGATGCATGGGTACGTGACTTCTCATGCAAATCAAATGTGTCACCAGCACAAACAAGGATACTCCGTTGTGTCAAGCAACCTATGCAAAAAGCAACCAGGACATGACACCCAACCTCACTCACCAACTACATAGGAGTAACTCTAATCTAGAACATCAAGAGCCATCAAAGCTTTAGCAGAAAGCAAGTTAGCTCCAGGGTCACACATGTTTCACTTTCACCATTCACAATCAAACTGGCAGCAATCAACAACCGCTGAAGTTCCGACAGATACCAAATGGCACTCCTAGTCCTTCCTCGAAGTTATCACTGAAGATAAGCCCTGCAAACACCATCTGAAGTGCTGAACCTTGCGCACACAACTCCAGAACTATAGCCCCAATGGAGCACGCAGATCTACGCGAACCACCGAACGTCCAGCACGAGCATACACACACATATAACAAATCAAGAAAGTGAGGCAGGAAACAGTCAGATCTCACACCGAAGTTAAAGCCGAGGGAGCTCATGAGAGCCTTGTTGCAGATGACAATGGAGACGGAGGACACCACGGAGAGGCTCAGCGCCCCCACCGTCCCCAGCTGGAACTTCTCCCCGCCGACACCCATCTCCGCGGCCCTCGAAACGCAGCAGCAGCACCACCACACCACCGGCACCGACAGACCAACCCGAGGAATGCCCCCGCCGAAAGATCACGAATTTCCAATCGAGCCGCCGGAATCACGCGGCCGGGTGCACCTGCAGCCGAGGAAAGACCCCATTTTGATCAGCAAACCACACCCAGCAAGCGCCCACGAGAAGGCAGGGTCGCGCCCGGTCAGACCTACCGCTCCTCCGTCGGCTTGGGAAACCAAGCAGAGCCCGCGGTCGGATCTGGGCGAGGAGGGGGCGCGAATCTGGGTAGCGCGGCGGCAATGGCGAGGAGATCTGGGGGAGGAGCGGGCGGGATCAAGGCGGTGGCGCTCGTGCCCCTCTCCGGTCTCGCGAATCAGGGACGGGGAGGAGGGTGGTTCTTTATTATATGGCTGGTCGGTCGGTCGCCGTCGGTGAGGAAAGCTGATTAGAGAGAGGGCATTGCTATTGCTGGTATTTTGACTCTGCAGTGGCAGTAATTACTTTGCTAACCTTCAAGATTTTTTTTTGTATGTGGGGCCAGCCTTCTTCCTTTTTCTTTCCTAGAATTGCAAAAACATGCTGAATGGAGAACTAGCTAAAAGCAGCCAGACTCACACGAGGATATACCACTTGAATTGTTGTATCCTCAACTTATCTTGTCTTTTTTTAATCTTGAATTGTATATTTCGTGCGCAACACGAAATGTAGACTCTGGTGATGAAATATTAACGGGTCTTTTTTCTTATTTTGAATTGTATATTTCGTGCGCAGCACGAAATATAGACCTTCGTACATCCTTATATATTAACTGAGAAAAACTCTGAAACCTAACCTCCACCCCTAACACACACGCAGAAATGTCTTTGTTTTTGTCATTTTCATGACTGTTTGGTCATTTTCTACCAAGTGAAATGCTGCTTACTGCCTCCGATTAAGTAGTCATCGCCTTTAGAAAAGAACTATAATCTATAGTGACGCATATCTCTTTCTCAGTGGAATATAATTAATGTTAAGCACTATATTTGTTCTAGGTTGGTGCCTTTCTAGCTTATTTTTTTTACTATAGTATATGTTAACCATGTTAGCACGTTGACACTCTTGATGTCATGACTTACCTTTTTTTTTATTATAGTTCCCTTTCATGGTTAGGTAGCATGTTTACGTTTACTCTATAATGTGCAAAGAAGGCACAAAATGTGTTGCCGAATATGTGGGGCATGTAGTTGTTTGTTCGTGTATATCACCAAGTGGAACACTTTTGCTATATCATATTATATTGTGTTTCTCACTCTTTTCTATTCTTGATTAGACTTTAAGAAGTTCACTCAATAAATCTAGGAAAATAAATAATTGGAGATTTAACGGGTTAGGAGGGAACTGAAGTACTTTTATATGCCTATGCCTATGCCTAAGAGTTCATTCACCCGTGTTATCCTTGTTCGTTTAGGCTTATCAGCCGAATCTGTCAGTCATTCAGCAGTATTTTTTTCTCATAATAAATCAGCCAACAGTACTTTCTACCATAACTTATCATGGAGAATGACGTACAGTAGGTATTACCGATGAGATGATGCTCGACACACTATCATACAAGGATAGTGAGTTGGCAATCGATGGTGACAAATGTAGTGAATAAAAAAGATTGGATTGTAGCGATAAGGCGGTGGATGACGCCACTATAAATATCCGCCACTATAAATATCGGATACACCGACATATATATATATATATATATATATATATATATATATATATATATATATATATATATATATACACACACACACACACACACAAAAGAGGGATGTAGAAGATAGTTCAAATCACAAATTTAAGGCATTTTTTAGTTGGAATAAACAAACTTTATATTTTTTTAAAAAATAGTTACAAATTTGTATCTGTCAGAAAAAAAACTCCCATAAATATATGTAAAATGTTGTTGAGCTGGAAATGTGAAGAATGACCCGCATCTGTTGTTTTATGTGGACTTGATCTCCAGTCTCTCGCCGCTGACATATAAATTCTCATCACATGTGGATCCAATTTAAAATTCGTGAAATATACCACATTCACTAAAAAACGTGCAAATACTATTGTTTTGCCACTCACACAACCGGATGGATCCGACGTGACCGTGTTCCTTGAACATGATCGGACACAATTAATGTAACCAAAGAGTATTATGGGGAGGTTTGACTAAAGTGGTTGCTTGAAAGTTGGATCTAATAATAGAGCAACACAAGCCAACAAAAGGTTGGCAGGTAGCCTCTCACTGGGTGTGGGTGGTCTTCTTCTTGGCCTCATTTCCATGGGGAAGCAAAGAAAAAATGGTAGGGAGCAGCCAGCTAGAAGAAAAAACATACCATGTGGATCAGTTGACCATGTGCCCTGCTGTGATCAAATTAAAACCATGCATCGGCCGTTCCTGCGCGATCCGACGGTCGACGTGGCTCTTACCCTGTGCAGTGCTACTGGTTAGTTTATCTTATTGGCCTCATTTCCATGAGAGTTATGGGGGCTTAATTTGGTCATGGATCCAATGCTGCTCTTTGTTTTATGCTACTACCGGAGCAGAGCTCATGTGCCTGGTAATTAAGTTAGCCTTGGTCAGGCCAGTAGCACAACTAGGTAAACTCTCAAGTGTGTGTTTTCTACTGCAAGTCTGCAAGTGTATGGACAGCAAAGCTACTGTATATAGAGAGAGCATTGACCAAAGTACTCTTTCACTATTTTCTTTGCTGGAACATTAGTACCCATTATTAGCATGATGCTAACCTTTGCAAGATGCAAAGGATCAATAATTTTGGTAACAAGGTTCCTTGCTTTACCCCTACTTGTGCCGTTTGGTGAAGATCCTTTTTGTTCAAGAAAGATGTGTTTGGCTGGCCTGCCAGGAAAGGGAGAGGTTTGGTAGTAGTGTGAATGAATATGGTTGCGAGCTCATGAGCCCTTGCTTTTGGTCATCTTTTGACATGTGAGCAATTCACTTGTTGATGCCCTGTCCAGCTTGGAAAAGGCCGTCTTCCATGTGCTGAAAGCACAAAAACTCAAAATAATGTTAGATATGACTTGGAAGCTGATTCCCATTCCCTCATATAACTTTTCCTATTTTCTCTTTTCATACAACACAAGAACACCTCTTTGGCTATTTCGTTGATAATCTGATTCGAGTTGTTTTTGAGTCAGTTTTATGTAGTCATCGCGGTCCCGACTGAATAAATTCGGTTGAGGAACCAGTAGAAGCACATCATCACACTTACTAGACGTAGATCTAAATTAATAGATGTTCCTATTCTCTTCATTTGAAATCAAGGAACAGTTGTGATGTGATGGATTCTACAAACGTATATTATCCTGACCAGTGACTAGGCAATGGTCCACATCAAGGACGTACTAGTTTCTTCAGTCTTGGCATAAGTTGGTACCAAACCTAACTAGTACAAGCAATAGCTGATACAAAACCGAGGAGTGTGTTCTTGGTGCTTTCACATTACTAACATGGCTGTGAGGCCCATGCTGAGAGGCCACCGAACTGTGATGTTATATTCCTAACATGGCTGGATTCAGTTAAGCTTCCTGCAGACAAGTTTCATGTGGCAAATAATCATACACATTTCTACATCAGCATAACTAAGGAAAATACAATATATACAAAACAAACTTTCCATGGTGGAAAGAAAAGCTAGCCTTGTTTGACCATAAAGCAAAACTATCGTTTTTAGCTATTGTGTGCTTCCAATTCCTATAAAGTAAAAGAAAAGTTTTGAATTTAGTTACCATTGGAAATAAACTTCTTTGTATCTACAGGTCTACACCCATACTCCCCATAGATCCTTCACTCATATTCATTCAATAGGAATACTTATGAGCCTCGCTACGGTACTCCCGTGAAATAAATCTGAGCCCTTCATTTTAGAAAACGGTAAAACAATTAACTAAAGGGAAAAAAAGAGACAGAACCAGCAAAATTATTAGTTTTAGATGGAAAATTATATCAACGTACTGTCCATGCACCTAATTACGGGAATGAAGTATGATTTGACATGCACAGCGAATCATCTTCACATAATTTGAGTATTAGAAAATTATATTACATTTGTGTTTTTTCTTTAGGGCGTGGTGCCTAAATGTGTCCGAGTGGGGAAAGAGCCCTTGTATAACTAAAGTTCAGAAGGCTGGATTCCACACACGAAACACAACAACAGCCTTCTGAATCCTTCTATCCCGCAAATACTAGCAAATTGCGCCTAGGGCCTCAGTTGGTGATATTCCTTTTCATGCTCGCTGCATGAACAATTTCCTAGACCTGTGAAATTTGGGGAGTTCATAGATTTCATTTCCAGGCTTTAGATGTCATGACCTGACGTCCATAAATGTCCATCGTCCGTGTTAGCAGGATTGTCCTCAGTCAACCTCAACGCCTACTTTTGTGTCTAGAGCACAGGTAAGATCTGAACTGACTCCTGCAGCCCGTCACCTTTCTCTGTCCCTCGCATATAACAGGCCTAACTCAGAAGAGTCAAACCTATGCTTCTGCCGAACACATCTGAGATTGACAAGAGAGTTCTCATGTGCAGTTCAGTTATTGACCACATAAAGTTGTGACTGAATAGCTGAAAAAGATGAAGGCTCAAGCATATCATAACATCCATAACATTCAACAGTTGACAACAAGAACAAAAGCCATAGGAGCATAAAGGAACAACATGAATATCCCATCCCATTACATTCTACACAGGTACCACAGAATTCTTAATAACAGGCTTCACGGCACAAGTTGCGAAAGAACAAGGCTAAAAATAGAACAGACCCAGAGACAAGCAACTGTGCAATTCATTGGCAAACCGGCATTGTTCATTTATCAGGTTGCCATCACAACCGGCCTGTGGCCTTGCAACAGCTGCCTCAGCTCCTGATACCCGCTGCGGTAGTGTTCAATGGAGAAGCAGAGCTGCCTGATGGCCTCCCGCTTTCCCTCTGCACTCTCGGATATCACAAGCTTCTGCTTCTCTACCTCTTCTTCCAGCTCAGAAACCTGAGTCCGCAGCTCTGACAAGGACCTGTGTGCAGTGTCAAACTCTGCCATCAGCTTGGCATGCTCAAACTGAAGCTGAGTTAAGTGGTCATCCATCTGCTTCATCTTTTCGTCACGAGTCGTAATATCAGCTAGCAGTTTGGCCAACTCATCATCAACTGTGGCTTTCTCAGATGACAATAATTCAAGCTTTCTCCTGAGATCAGCAATATCTTGATTGAGGACAGAAATCCGCTTCTCATTTTCAAGAGATTCTTCTTCCTTGTCAGCATAAACTTGCATAAGCTCTGCTGCCACAGCGGACAATTTGTTTTCAAGAGAAGCGTTTGCCTCAGATAACTTCAAAAGATCTGCAGTAAGAGAGGACTGCTCATGTGAATGTTTCTCCAAAGATTCAGACATAACCTGCTCCAGCTGCTTCATCTGGTCTTCAAGTACTGATTTCTCTTCTAAGGCTCTTTCTAGCTGGGCTTCCAGGTTCTTGATAGTTTCTGGTAGCTTTGCAGCCTCTGTACCTGAGACCTCAAGGGCCCTTAAAAGTTGTTCAAATTCGTTAGCACGTTCTTTGAGCACTTCTTTCTCCTCTGCAACCTTTTCTAATCCTTCTTGTTTATTCCTTATTATTTCTTGCAGCCTAACTATCTCGGAAGCTGAATATTCTAAGCTGTGAGCTGCCTGCTCAAGTTCTTTAATCCGAGACTTGAGCTGCAATTTCTCCTGTGAATTTTTTTCTAGGTCACCTTCCATATTCTTGATGACTGCATGGAGCTTTGTAAGCTCATCCTCGAGAGTAGACTTATCATGCAAATACTTCTCTGAGAGTACTCCAAGCTCATCCTTGCACTTATCAATTTCAAGATCACGATGTGCCAATTCAACCTCAAACTGCTTAGCAGCTGAGGCCATTGCACCTTTCAGCATTTCTATCTCATTTTTGCGCTCAAACAGCGCAGCTTCCAATGTTTCCTTTTCGCTGTTGACTTCTGTTGAGCTCTCTAAAGCAGAATCCCTTTCTTCTGGATCCTTCTGAAGGTTGTTGGATTCCACATCTGAAATATGCAGTTTTTCTTCATGTTCAGCAACTTTTGAGTTGGTACTCAAATCACTCTGGCAATGTGCATGCTTTTCCTCTAAAGCATCAAGCTTTCCCCTTGCTTCTTGAAGCTCTTCTTCTAGCTCATTAATTTTTTGGCTCAGGGCATAAAAAATACTGCCATTTTCCTCTTTGGCCTCATCAAGCTCTGAATCAGAATCTGAAGATGATGAAGACCTTTCACTACCCTTCTTTGATACATCAGAGCTAACGCCAGAGCCAATGGAAATATCAAGGAAATCTGGTCCAGGCTTTTGCTTTTGCTGTGGCATATTTTCTTGCATGTCGTACTCTGGAGATGAGGAACATTGTGTCTCAGAATCTGATTCAGAGACACCAAAAGAGCCATATGATTGAAGAGATGATGGAATGTTTTTGCGCAGTTCTCCAGTTACACTGTCATATCGCGCAGCAAGAGCACGATACATGCGATAGAAGTTCTCCACATGAGTAATAAGTAAAGGCCGCTTCTCGTAAAATGCCTCAGCTTTTTCTGCAGAGAACTCTCCTTCACCAATGAGCCCCAGCATTTGTTTCACCTGCTTTTCCATTTCTGTCCATTTAAAAAACACTTATATTCAGAAAACAACCAGGCATGCCTAACTAGAGTGGGTAATAAGTATTAAAATAAAAAAGACTGAGGCACTATAAACCATCTTGTGTAGCAAAGAATAACATGTCAGATTGTTTGGTGAGCATACAAGATCATAGTCCTTACCTTCTAGATTCTCAGAGAGCCACTTAGAATTTTGTGGACTAATATGACTGTCCCACCACCATGAGCGGGATTTTCCTGACTGCGCCTTTCTCTTCATCTAAACCAAAATAAACGAAAATCTCCTCTGATATGCAGACCTAATTGAGATTCAAAAGGAACAACAGTGAGTAGTTAAAAAGGGTCTGCATGATGACTATCCTTGTTAAGAAAGCTGCAAGTGCAGGAGAAAAAGAAACCCATGTAATCTATAAGAAATTTAAGACAGTTGAATAAATCATTCCAATAGTCATAATAATGTAATCCATGAAAGAAAGGGAAAAATAAGTAGTAAAAAACTTTAAAACACAGAAACATGTAAACTGCTCCCACAAGCCCATAACAAGTTATGGTATTAGTTTCAGTTCCAATCAAGTAACTACAAACTTACCTATATAAACAAAATAAATATATGCAATGCTCTAGCCAACAGAGTCCATCTTGCCAGCTCTATAGAACATGGCAATTACTAATAATTTGTCTGAGAAAAGAGCAGCCTTGTCCTAGAAATAAGGATGGCAAGCAGCAGGACTAGAATTCAGATGCAAAATGCCAGGGACCAGAAAAATGTCACATAATAGCTACCAAGAAGAGGCAAGGAATCATTTCACTGTGATCTTATCACTTATCAGCATCGCTGTCATGAAGCCCATGAGAAGCAATAATCTGTTATCCGAAAAAATAGTAGCATAAAAGCATTGAACGACAGTGACCCTTTCTCTTCCTAAAAGGAAACATACTACTTTAAGAAGACTTCTGAAAAAGAGATAGCATGTGCATTCTGATTTTAGAGTAAATATATCAGGATTAACATAAGAGAGGGTCAGCGACAAATAAATTTTATGCTTTGTGAGCAGTCTTGTCAGAAAAGTAAATAAAATATACATGTATATTGGGGACATTTAGAAACTGATGACAGTGAAGCTGATCAGACCTTGTAGAACAATCAATTCTTTACATTATGAACAGGTTGGGACTTGCTTATCACAACTGACAAGTCCAAGTGCAAAAGACACAGCAACTACAGCTCTAGAGCTGTTAGGTAGGTCAGGGAACTGGATTCAATGAACTGGGAATGAACTGAAACATAGACAAGAAGAATGGACAACACAAAGCACTACCCCACATTGATCAACACCTGAGGGTTGAAGCAAGACGCCGCAAACTCGCGACCAAAAATGCACTTGTCAATGTCCAGCGATGTAACAAATGAGGCCACTCAATTTAATACTATTAAGTATCTGGGATCCACAAAACAAACATAGCAGGGACGGGCACATGGAAGCCTGAGGTGATTGTCATTATCCCTGAGCGATCAGTTCCATCGAGTAATAAACAGAAAATAAAGCTATCAGTTTCCAGCTGCGCAAAATGACTAATTTAATGCGTGACTGAAGAAGTAACGTGTTTGCATTTTTTCTGTTTTCCAATCAATGAATACATGCACTTATATCAGGTAAAAAAAAGGGGGAAATCTGTCGGATTTTAAACTGAGAAAATGTTATCCCCGTTCATTTGTAGGTGGTACCAGTATTTTAAACTAAGAGAATGTTATCCCCGTTCCACTTCCACCCATGGGAACATGGGACAAACTGGTGCCATTCCTAGCCCATGCCTGCGAAGGATCCAGGTAACTTTGCCTATGGCCACAAATGGTACTGCCGACATTTCAGATGCACGCAAAGTTGTTGGAAATTTCCATTTGCACAGCAAAACTAAGGAATGAGCACAGATGAGCTAAATGAATCGCTGCCAGATTGGTGCTTAAAGGTAAATGAATCGCTGCCAGATTGGTGCTTAAAGGCTGCTACCTAGGATAAGACAGCAATCTAAATAAGACCAGTACTCCCGGCCACAATCCCAGTAGCAGCATTCACTCTTGAAACGGTCGAGAATTCAAGACAGCACAGAAGAAGCATCCTTGGATGGCTCCTGGGAAGCACAGCATGGACCGAATTCCCCTCCCCTAGGCTGAACAGATCGGAGCCGCGGGCAAGACGAGCGAAGCGAACAACAGTGGCATCACTCCCTAAGGGGCAGCAAGATTTCGTGAAGAGAAGAGACGGATGCCATGCCCCAGAATCATCATCAGTGCTGCCGGACGCGACGATCGTCCGCGCAACCCCCAGAACTAGTACGCATATACTAACCAAATCGAGAAGCAGAGATGGACAGCAATCCAGAGAAGCCGAGATTCCGAGAACACCGCGAGAAGAAGAACGAAGAAGCGGAAAAGCCCCGCGTCACAAATCCACCAACAACAATCGACAGAAGAGGGCGAGGAGGAGGGGCTGGGGGACGGCAGGCATTACCGGAGCTCGCAGATCAACAGCAGCAGCAACGCGCCCAGGGAGGGAGGGAG
>Ga0182004_10001461_pt1 | contig 17318 bp, 13 predicted proteins | sample Sormic07211540_1_FD_120479 | JGI IMG/M metagenome (GOLD analysis project Ga0182004, IMG submission 120479) | Endophyte microbial communities from Sorghum bicolor roots, Mead, Nebraska, USA - 072115-40_1 MetaG | ecosystem: Host-associated > Plants > Roots > Unclassified | place: USA: Nebraska...
CGGTACGAGCAGAGAGCGGCGGGGCAAGAAGTGGGAAGAAGCGTGGCAGCGGCGGCAAAGGAAGGAAGGCAGGCGAGGAGAGGCGAGCACAGATACCAAGAGCGCAGCAAAAGGAGCGCGAGCAGAGCACACACACAGGAAGCGAGACGTGGAGAGGGGAGAGGGAGGCGGACACGTCGAGGCGGATTCGGACAGGGGGAAAGGACCGCGGCGCAAGGCTCCAAAAGGGGGGGGGGGGCCGTGCCCCGCGCGCGCGCACGCAGAGGCGCAGAGCGGACGCCGGACGGCGAGGGGAGATGGCTGGATCCAACGATCGGCGATGGCAGCGCTAGTGGCAGAGAGGATAACGGGGGATTTAATTCTCCGCCCGCGGAGCCGCAGGGACGGAGAGGCGACGGAGTGGAGACAACGTGACGGGCACGACCGGCACAACGCGCCGCGCTGCAACACCCCTACAGGTTGTAGTAGTATACACCTGTGGTGGCGTTGGTTAGGAGTTTTAATTCTCGAGACGACGCGAATCGCGATGGGCCGGATGAGGATGAGATCGTTGGTGGTTTTGAATTCTCTGACAGCGCAACGAAACAGGATAAAAGCCAGCCAGCCTGGTCATCCTCATCACTCTTCAAGGTCGTCAGTAACAGTGTGTCACAGTAGTAAAAACTAAGAACACTGGTGGTGGAAACATCGGTTAACTGCATGATTAAACTGGCCAAAGGTTTTTATCGACCTGCCGGGCGCCGGCGCCATTCATCATCGGGTAAAGATCTGAACGGCGCCGCCCTGTCCGCGCGGGCAGCTTTGTCGTGGGTCTTGTCCAATGTGGCCTGTCCGTGCCGTCCATCACGCGCCCAATCATGGATCTGCACTCGCTCCAGGCCATTCGATACGGCGTAACGCTCGAATCAGTGGGGGCACCAATCACTGGGCAGTACCACGACTCAGCTTGTCAGCATTGTCGACACGAGCAGGTGCGCCGAATTTTCCGCTCCATTCAGCCCTGGTTGGGGTGCAAAGTGCATGAAAACTTTCTGCCGTGTGAAGAATCCTCTCGTGCCAGACTGCCGGTAATCACCACGACCATGCAGGCGCAGGCAGTATTAAACGGAGGCCGGCCATGCATTATATTTGCGCTAATGATCATGACCTCCCTGTGTTGATTTGCCTCCTTTTCAGGAAAACAAGACCCTCTAGCCTAGTGGTTACAAGAGCTTTAATCCAAAGTCCTAGATTCAACTTCCTATGATAGTGAAGTTAAATAGTATACTTGCATACAAGTTAATAGCATGTGGCACGTTGTTAAAAAAAAATCCCCTTAATAGAGTGTGTTTGGTTAAGCTGTGCCTAAAAAAACCGTTGTGAGTTGTGGGCTATGAAGTTGTTTGGTTCAAACAACTATAAAATCTATTTTCTATCTCTATCTCTATCTCCCTTAAAACAACCGAAACAACTCTATATTATTACGATTTAAAAAAAACAGAAAGCCAAAAGCAAGGTCCAAGGTGCTTTTAAAATTGTACTACTCAGTGAAAAAAACAGCTTCTGGTCTTTATCCCTTTGGTTGGCTTTTGGTTTTTTAAAGCAAAAACAGCTCTTAGAAACCCGACCAAAGATACCCTAAAGTTGAGGTTTGGGTTGAGATCTTCTGACTTAATCTGACAGTTCTAGTTGACTGGTTTAAAGATAATGATTATATGTCCACTCGAGATGAATTTACTTTACTCCTTTATATAAAATATTGTTCGAGTAGATGAGTTTACTTTACTGCTTTATATAATGTATAACTATTATCTTAGATACGGTAACAAGGTCAAACAACTAGTAGAATAACATTCAAAAAATTAAGATTGATTTGATGACAACCAAACTTTATCTTCCCTATGAACTCATTTCTCTCATTCTTATAGCTTCCTCTTAACCTATCTCTAACAAGAGACCCATTAGGAGATTCAAACACAAAATGGGTCCAACACAATACCTATAGCCTCCAATAGAATACCTATACGGAAGACCCATTTTGAATACCAGGAGAGGCATAACTCAGATATGAGTATCCTCTCTCTTCGAGACCCATTTGTAGGAAGAATTCTCTTTTGGATCTTGTTATTGGAGAAGACAAAAAATGGGTATAGAACCTTTTGCTTGTAGCGCTACCCAAACTTTAAATGGGTCTTGTATTTTGGGTAAGGTTTGTTGGAGACAATCTTATAGATGCAAATAAAGTCAAATTCTAGGAATTTCAAATAGCCATCGACAACGCAACCAGCAACCACTACCTGAGCGCCTATAAGATTGGTTATTAGACCAATAATAGTAAGGTTTCATCAGGTTAATACTCCCTCCAAATTTTGTCACACAGTAAGTGTACATGTAGGTATGAGACCACCTAGTTTTAGAAGGCTTTTGTACATTCTTTTTTTTTTCAAGGTGCAATTACATGCTCCAACTTCTTTTGATAAAAGAGTATAAATGTAATTTCTTTAGTATCGTTCTTCTCAAACAATCATGCAAGAACACACGAGTTCCATATAGGTGAAACACTCTTTTTTGTTTGTTTGTCTTATGATGACTTCATGAATCTTAAGATCTGTTGGCTTAGTGACTTAGAGGTGCTCATAAGGACGTCCCCAATAGGGAGCAAATCGCTAGCTTAAATCAAATTCTATTGGCTGAAAACCAAACTGAGCACCCTGCTAGCGATTTAGGAATAACTTATCTCGCACGTCCTTCCAAAAATTCTTTCTCACTTACGCTCCGGCGCTCCGCATGTTGCTATCCTTTTTAAATTATTTTCGGAGGTTACATCACTATCGTATTGAGGACACCCTAAAGATAAAGTTTGTGTATGTATGTTTATAGAGATAAGTGTATGTGCAATGTTGTGGGTGGGCGTCTAGATAAAATGTACAATAAAATATCTACATAACAAAGGATTGAGAACAATTCTTATTGCATTCTACATTCTTGCAAACAATAGTATGAAACTTATCTCTTAGGACTTGTTTGGCAGTTTTGTCATTTGTGTGCGTGTGTACGCGCGCACGCGCACCATATGAGCCTTTTGCAAACGGTTATCTTAAACTTGTGGGCACTGTATAGGATTTAGCGAAAGCATTTTTTCAGGAAAAGCTTGGGGAGATAGTTTACCAAAATAGCTTTAAAGATGCTCACGGAGCTGTGCCAAAAAAAAAGATTGATTGGTGATGTCGAGCTATGCCAAGCAGGAACTAAGTATAACCTTAAAAATTTAAATTATACACAGCGAAATTAGAACTCCACAACCATTTTATTCGTATTCATCTATGGTTTACCAAGGATGCTATAGGTGCCATGAGCACTTGTTTAGGGATTTCATCAAACAGGTACACTACCTTGTTCCTGGTACCTAGACGTTGAGCTTAAAAATATCATGAGGATTTATTTTGGGATATTTGATGACCTTAATAAATTAGAGATGTTTTACTGTGCTTGGGAGGAACCGGTAGTTCCTCTTAAGAATTTTGTTTCCAGCCGTCTAATGTAAAAGTCATTAATTAAATATAATTAAGGATAGTTTAGTCATTTCATGTATTCGCGCCGGAGATAGTTTGCCGGCTCGCCGCCGCCGCCACTAGCTTGCACGAGGCGCACTGGTGCCGGGCTGCCGGCGTATGTCTTGTCCAGGCTCACCATCGCTCGCCTGCGAGGTCTCGTATGTTTGGAGCCTGCTTGGGATCGACGACATCGGCATCGCACTGGCCGGTAGTGAGACGCGGCGCGGCACTGCTGTGCCCCTGGGGTGACGGCGATGGAGGGCAGCTATACCCTGTCGGCCGGCGGCGCGCAGCCGACGTCGTCGTCTATCTCTAGACGTCTTCGCTAGTGAGGATGGCCCTACCGCTCCATGGCACCATGCATGGATGAGCGGTGCGAGAACCTGTACCCATTCAACATTATCCAACGGAGATAGATAATCTGCGGGTAGGGTTCTACCGATCAAAATACCATTCTACCCTTTGGATAAATACAGAAATCAGTTTTGGGCCCATAAAATTTAAGTTCTGGTCCACAATTTAAGTTTCTCTCATTAGACTCTTTTATATTTTTAACCGTTAGATCTAGATGAACTAAAGGCTTTCATTATTCTCAAGCATCGTAAAATTTCTCAATAAATTATGCACAAAGAAATTAGAACTCCACAATCATTTTATTCATATTAGTCTACGGTTTACCAAGGATGCTCTACGTAACATGGGCACTTATTTAGGCAATTCATCATCAAAACGGGTACACCAGTCTAGCCTAAAAATATCTTACACTTGTTTAGCAATTCATCAAACGGCTGTACTACGTAGCAGGGAAGCCAAGACCATTTGAGATTGAGCCCAGCGTAAAAATGTCGCAAGGGTTATACAAAGACGTTCTGACGCACACGTGAGCCAAATGAAACATTCATAAGAAATCCAATGATAATAAAAATGCTATCATAACCAAGCATTGCACAAGGTAAAGAGAAACAAACAATTAACCGCAGCAACTTACTCATCCGATACTTAATCGAAGGCAAAGTATGTAAGGAAAATTGCCCGACAGACAAAGCAAGGGCAGACTCGACACACCCTATGACCATAATGTTTTTGGGGACTGATGCCACCACCTAGTAGGATAGTTACGAGTGTTTGGAGATCAAAGTCTCCGCCCAAAACGAATGTTGGAAGAATCCTCCCTCTACATGAATTATTAATTTCTTCGATATGAAAGGCAAAAACTTCACCAGATCCTGATTGGGCAGGACCGGGAACAAACTGCTCTTGTTCGTCATCATTTTTCTCCATTTAAGCACCGCCAGAGCCGTACTTCTTCCCGAAGAAGAGGATCTGGAGCTGGTCATAGCCAGAAAGCACACCAGCACCAGCAATGGCACGAAGAATGTTAGCACCAGCACCCTTGAACAGGGACTTGGGGCCTTCCTTCTTAAGGATCTGCTGGAACGCATCCAAGGAGCTCTTGTACTTGACAGCCTCACCAGAAGTCATCATCATCCTTCTGCGGACAGTATCAATGGGGTAAGATGCAAGACCAGCACCGTTGGTGATCAGCCAACCCAGAGCGAAACTTGCGAAGAAATTGTCCTGCAAAAGAGAAACACATTTTATAGCACACACCACAAGCAAAAGCCAAAAGAGAAACATCTTATAGCACACACCACAAGCAAAAGCACACTATATTGAAGGGACAAATTAGACAAACCTGAAGGTTGCCGGTGAGGACAACTGGCTTGATAGAATCATAGAGCCCGAAGTACAAACCACGGTAAACGATGATTCCAACACAAGAGATGTTAAATCCACGGTAAAGCCCAGCGATACCATCAGATTTGAGTGTCTTGCGGTAGACATCCACAAGACCATTGAATTGCCTATCACCTCCTCCCTTGGCAGCCTTGGCGTCATTGGCCAACCTTGTCCTGGCATAGTCCAGGGAGTACACAAAAAACAAAGAGGAAGCACCAGCAGCTCCACCAGAGGCCAGGTTGCCAGCAAACCACTTCCAGTAACCATCCTTGTCCTTCTTGAAGTTGAACAACCTCTTGAAGTAGTCCTTAAATGCAAAGTTCAAAGCCTAGACAAAGATACAAAGACAGTTAATAATATATAAGTTAGATCATAACTTGATCACACAGCAAGGCCATTAGGAAAACAATCAGTTGCATTCAATCATTTAGGAACAGAAAGATCTTGTAGTTTCAACATATTTAGAATAGTTTCTGAGTAAAAAGACAAAATGGAAGATGTGGGCTACCTGAGTAGGGAAGTAACGAATAACATTTGCAGTGTTACCCCTCCACAAGGAAGAGAAACCCTCATCCTTGATGGTACGTTTGAAGCAGTCACCAATACCCTTGTATGGCTCTGACAGCCTACCAGACTTGATCATCTCATCCTGGTTCTGAATAAGCAGCTTCACACGCTCAATGGGAGCAGCAGCAGTCTTCGAAACAGCAGCTGAAACACCGCCCATCATGAAATCAATCATGAAGTTTTTGCCTCCCTTCTCAGCTGGAGCATTGGCAAAAAGCGGGGTACGCATCACTGGGACATTGATGCCACCAGTAACAGACATTGAAGGGCTGAAAAGGCTCTGTGTCATGTAGTTCCTTGTGGCAAAACTCCTTTCATACGAAGAGACAGAAGGGCAGATGTTACGGGCCCGAACACCTTCAGAGAAGCTGGAGCTCAGGTGGAACTGGCCACCAAGCTTATGAAGGACAGTGGGTTGGTTAGCCTGGTCCGCCATTACCACCTCAAAACTATTGGCTGCAACATAATATCGATACACAAAACTTAGTATAGTGCATAAAGAGAAACAGAATAAGATCTCCACATCTGTGTAAAAAAAGTATGTTGTATATAGTAATAAAGCTACAGAAACAAACAAACATTATTTTCTGAGCTTCAACATGGACTAACCACAAATCAACGCTAGACACAGTTAATTGAGGTAGAGAGCCTCCATATAAACATTAACAGATAAAACTATCAAACAGAAATAAATAATTAATGCAATTATACGTAGACATTTATACTTTTTCATGTTCCATAACTCTAGTCTTGACAACTATCACCAGAATATAACAGATGCATAAAACTGAATCAACAAAATTTACAATCCGACAGCACAATGTAGTATGCTCAAACAGTTAAGGAATTTTAATATTCACAGGTTGTGCAACAAATGAAAATTACCATGATCACCAAATTCAATTACACAAAACCATTGAAGAACATCATAGCATGTCGAAACTATTAGGTGTGCACTCTAATACTACTTGCATGGACCCAAAAAAATAAACCCTGAAACAATTACAGTTGTTTCAAGTACTAATAAGACCATCTTTGACATGTGTTACCAAGAGAATATGCTTAATTTTTGCCACTTAAACCTACTATCAAATCACGACAGATTACCCAAACATCAACTGTGCACAAAAAAGTCATGAATTATGGCAGCGTGTACGTAGTAGAGTGAAAGCAGATCTAGGGGTATGGATCATGCAAATCAAGATCTTCACATGATATATGTGCTTAAATAATAAAGTCTAAAAGAATTCAACATTTCATCCAAAATCTTTGGGACGGGCGCCTACCGTCAGATCGACATCCACGGCTCAGAGCACAGACAGATCTAACGCGGCACCGTCACTATCACGAAACAGTGGTCAAAATACGACATATTTTTCCTCTCCCTGTCCCACTTACCCGATTGACCAACCAATAACCTCGCGATCTAAAATGATTCCACAAGGATCTAAAGATTCCAAGGCTCCAAGCCAATCGGAGCATAAAATCCACTGCGATGAACACATCTACGGAGAAACGGCGTAGATCTCAAGTATACATAAACCCGACCACTAGGAGAGTCCCAGCAGTCCTTACCCGACGCAGGAAGCACCGATCTGAATGAATCCCAAAAGGCCGAGGCTACCACACGAACGATCCAAGCCTAGAAACCGGAAATAATGGATCTATACGCGACGAACACAGACGAGCAGAGCAGATCTATATATAACAGCACACAAGGCGGACCGATCGCCACAAATAGGAACGAGAGCACGATCCTAAATCGGGAACAGAGGACGGGAGAGAAGCCTGGTGGGACGCGAGACTCACCCTTGGGCACCGGAGGCGGAGAGGGAGGCAGGACTGGGCGGCGGCTCCGAACTTTCAGAGGCGCGTCGAGGTGAGAGGGGGGCGATGCCTTCCTGGGGAATGCCTTTTTATCTCCGCTGCGCCGCCACCGCGCGTGCCACCAGCCTAGTGGGGGTCCTCGCGCGCGGGCTGGCCGTCCGATCGGGCGGGGCCGGTGGATCCGCGTCTTCCCCGCGCGGTGGGCCACATGGGGGTGGTTCCATGCTGGGTATTTTGATTCGTCGGATACGTGGATCCGGTGCGGGGTGACGAACACCGAACGGCGGGTTCGGCTAGTGGAGGATGGTGCGGTGCGGATGTGGTTGGTGGGGAATGGGGGAGCGCGTGTAGAGTGTGGCACGGCGGATCCAGGGCGTTAGGGTTTGTTTGCGCTGGAACGGACGGTGGATGTGCACCGCCATGTGGGGTTGGTCGGTCAGATGGGGTCTCCAGGTCCAGGTCCAGCGATAGCGGAAGAAGGTTGGGGGAAGGCGGAGTGTGAAAGGGCAGCACGGAACATGGGCTCGGGTGTGCGAAACGTGCAAGTTGGCTGTGGCCTTTTGACGTTGATGATGGGATGGATGGTCAGTATTTCTCCTCGCGAAACTATAACACTTTTGTTTTTTTTTATAAATATTATTCAATTATAAAGTAACTAGATTTAAAAAATTTATCTCAACAGTCAAACTGTATAATTTGTTTTTATTTTCATCTATATTTAATATTCAATATATGTGCCACAACATTTGATGTGACGTGGAATCTTGAAAAGTTTTTTATTTTTAGGGTAAACTAAACAAGGTCTAGGGACTCTTCTAACTGAGGTCTTCCCCACCTGAAAAAATTTCATCTATCCCATCAAATATTTGGACACATACATAAAACATTCAATATACATAAAAAAATAAACTAATTACACAGTCTGGTTGAAAATCGCGAGACGAATCTTTTAAGCCTAGTTAGTTCATAATTAGCCTTAAGTGCTACAGTAACCCACATGTGCTAATGACAGATTAATTATGCTTAATAGATTTGTCTTGCCGTTTCCAAACGAGCTATATAATTTGTTTTTTTATTAGTTTCTAAAAACTCCTTCTGACATCCTTTTGACACATTCGATGTGACACTCAAAAAATTTTCATCTCCAATCTAAACAGAGTCTGATAGGAAACATCGAATTCGAGTGGTCCATAACTGAATTTTCTTGGGTCAACGGGAAGGCAATGTACTGCAATGAGGTGCGGCCCTCTACGTATATTGTGACAAAAAAAATTGAGATGGCGTAGGTACGAAGCCGAATCTCTTTACTAAATAAATAAACAAATAAGGAAGACGAGATAATCAAACAAAGATTAAAGGAAGATGGGACAACCAAGGGCATGCTTATGTATAGTTTTTGTGAGCAGAGGCATCTAACCTTTTATAAGCTCAGTGGTTTGATAGTATAAGCTAGACTATAAGCTCCGTTGTTTAAATCAGCCAGAGCCTTTTTTTAGCATCTTTATATGTACATAATCTCTTATGGATCCAAATAGAATCTAGCTACATGGTTTTGGGGATTTTGATGATTGATGAGCATAAGTAATTATTACTAATGTGTGTTTTGCAGCAACTATATTTGCATGAATTAGTCACTTGCGGATAAGGATGATATTAGGTTTAACTGTACTCGATGGACACATGTATCCTAGTGACAGAGGATGAAAAAAATTAGGTATGACAACGAAAATCAACCAACCAAAAAACAATTTATAACAAAAAATGGAACAGATAACAATGAAAAAACGTTCCAAGTTTTACTTATTGTGCTGCTATGGTCTCTGTTGAACTCTACAGCTCATGAACTACTAAATTATCACACATGTGTCTATGTTAATTGGTGATTCCCTAACTGGCTAACTGTTGTGCATCTATGTTGTGCTAAACAAGATTAAGATGGAGAGTGTGAAGGGTTGGAGCAGCTAAGCAACATGCACTAGGGTCTAGGACTAGCAGAGTAGCAATTCGCCTGGCGATCCTGGTTTAGGTGGCGTTAGGAACTCAATCGTCGATGTTGTTGCATGCTTGCGTTAGGAAAATGAACGGATGAACTATGGGCGTCGGCATGGAGTAGTCCATTGAAGCAAATAGGTAGTACGTCCATATATGTGGTGTCAATCCAAACCATAACCCACAAAGCACAAGACACAAAGACTTGAAGTCCAAAGGCCCAAATAATGGTTTATCTCTGTCTTAGTTTTCTTCCTCGTGAAACTCATGTTGCGTTTGTCCTTAGGCGAATCAGCGCTAACAACCTTGTTGTTTTGCACCCATGTCTGTTGAGGGTGATTTAGGGTTAGAATCCACGGTAGAAAGGTATGGCGAGTGCTCTACCTTGCCTTTTGCCTCTGCCTCTATCTACATCCAACACATTTTTTGCACCCACAAAAAGGAACCTATATCTATATCTATAATACCCAAGCAAATAGCGGTGCCATGGGTTGTATGTACCCACAAAATATGTATACTTGGCTATATGAGCAACTTACAAATCTAAAAATATATGTAATAAATGTAAAAAAAATTGGCACGCATGTAGCTCCTTTTTACCTGGTGTTAAGTCAAGGGATGATGAAACAACAATTGCACACTGGATATACACAACCCCATGAGTTTATTTATTTATGATGTATAACCATGCCCATGCCTACAAACCTGGTAGGTAAGCATTTTTCCCCTATATAGCATACCCATGCACAGGGACGAAGCCGGGATGAAATTTAGGGGGGGCTAAACAAAAGTTCTACATCGACTTAGCTCTACTATTACCCCTCGTAATAGAAAAAATGTTAGCTTGAAGTAGTTTTATATTAAAAACATAGATCAATGATGAAATTCACAAAATATATCTAAAAATAAAGTTGTCAGCCCACCCTACCTTATAAATTTGTGTCCAAAATAAGAAGAACGCTAAGGATTCCACTGCACTAGCAGCGGTAGGGGGGTTGGAGCCCCCCTAGCCCCACCGCTGGCTTCGTCGATGCCCATGCATAAGAAAATTAACACACACATACCCTAATAATACAAGGGGCAAAAACCTATCTATTTCGGGTTGAGGGTACTCATTGTCATCCGTACTCGTCAGCTACATATTTTTTAGCCCTAAAGATGTTTTGGAAGGATAGGAAGTATGGAGCAAAGGATATTTACGAAAACTGAGGACTATGTATGACAAAGGGCAACCTTGGTGCTCGAAGGCACTTGACGAAAAGTGCGTAAGACATTATTTTTTTCCTTTTGCCAACGTATAAAAGGGTCCAAGACATATAACTTGATGGGAAGTTTGAGTTGAGACCAATTTGTTTCACAAGTGCTACATCAACACCAAGTCAGAGCTTAAGAAGGCCATTTAGATGACCCTATCCCACTAAACACGACATGGGTGCGGCCATCCACCACCGGCTAGTCCACAATCTACTATATGAGACCATGATTGCGATGGGATGACAATAGTAACAAGGAGTCTAGGACTAGCCGTGATGACGCTAGTCAGAAGGGCCCCTTCGATCTTCTAACATGTAGGACTCTCTCCCTCTTTGTAATCCTACCCTCTCGTCTATATAAGAGGTGGTAGGGGCAGCAATCCTTCTTATTTGTGACCCCTTAGCAACCGGGTTATGACACTCTAAGTAATCTACCCAAAGTAACTTGTGTCTAAAAAGCATATCCGTTCGATCTTTAAAGGATTTCTATTGAAAACATTGTCAGCCACAAATTTATATATCTCATCAAGGTCAACTTTGGTTTTGGTTGTTTCATCATCGAAGGTCATTTTGAAATTTTTGAATTTCAAAAGGTTAGAGCTTTAAATAGAAATTTGAAACCATAAATGATTTCTAATGAAAATGTTGTTGACTATAGAGTTGTTTATCTCATCAAGATTTATAAGTTTTGTTTTTGACATTTCTCCATCCAAGGTTGTTTGTTTTTTTCTTGAATTTCAAAATCTTAGAACTTTAAATAGAAATCTAAGACCATAAATCATATATAATAAAAGGTTGTTAACTACAAAGTTGTAGATTTCAAACATGAGAACTTGAAACAAATTTTTGTGACCGTAAATGATTTCAAATAAAAAAGTATTGAACTATAAAGTTGTGGATCTCATTGAGTTCTAGAAATTTTATATAAAATTTATCTTTATTCAACTTTGTTTGAAAACTTTATTAATATTATTGTGTCGCAATATGGTTATCATCATAGGATCATATAACGAGTTGGCGGTGAAAATTGTCTTCGCTGCCGGTTCATATTGCAAGCCGACGGTGACGAGGAGCCCATCATCACTGCCTCCTGGTAACATAGAATGTTGGTGATGATGAGACCTAATTTCATCGTTGGTCGATGTATGAACCGATGATGAAAGTGCTGTAGGGGATGAGTATTTTTATAGCAGTGAATGACAAGTAACAAGTAAAAGGAAATTATAATTTGAATGTGTTGGAGACCTTAAAAATACCATTTATTAGTCATCACAGACAAGTGACGACCTCCTCCTTGACAACATTCACCACATCAGGCACCATTTTTTTCAACCATCCCCTAATTCCATAAGAAAAACATATTTAGGAAAAAAGTGCATTGTATGAGTAATAATGTAAAATAGAGGTCACAAATGCTACGATAATCATCATCGCATATGCTAAAATGCTTCAGCATTAATGAAAGTACATCTAGCCCTTCAGTGAGTTTTCATTTATTGAATGAAATATGATTAAATAACTAAACCGCGGAAGTATTGTAAACAAGGCCTTAGTATTGTGTTGGAGTGAATGCCAAAATGACGATATGTGCTCTTAACCAGTCTTAGTTAGTGTATTGGAAGCCTCTCACCTGAGTTTAGTGGAAACGTGCTCAGGAGGGGAGGGGGTTCCTCGAAGCTTGCCTGTTCGGTGGCTTCAGTGAATGATGGCTACTGGCTAGTGCGAGAGAGATAGTGTTAGTGTGGTCAATGCAATGTGGGCAATGGAGAGGTAGGACACGATTGTCGATGGTGAGCGCTATCTAATTCTAATAGAAAATTATAGTGTATAGTGTAATAGTTCCTAATGACTTTATTTATTTTCAGACATTGACCCCGATGGCCATTTGGCCAAGGTTCACCCTGTAAATAGTTAAATACCAACAAATAGATAGATAGATAGGACGTGAGAGGTAGACTGAAAGTACTGTCTTTTCTTAAATTTAATCAAAAGTTGCGCACCATAGGAGATCTCCACATTTTTGGTCAAAAAAATGTGACCCGACTCTACCAAAACGCCAACCAAACAAGATTTATACTGCACGTACATGATACATAGACCGTACAAGCAAACCAAAATAACAAGGGAATGCCCATTTCCTGCATTGCTTTATGCTATCTTGGGCTACCAGATTTATTTTGCTAGCGAAGTTTGCTCAAGAAACAAAGCCAAGGCCTTGTTTAGTTCCTAAAAATTTTTGTAAAATTTTTCAGATTATCCGTCACATCGAATCTTTAGACACATGCATGAAGTATTAAATATAGACGAAAATAAAAACTAATTGCACAGTTTGGTCGAAATTGATGAAACGAATTTTTTGACCCTAGTTAGTCTATGATTAGACAATATTTATCAAATACAAATAAAAATATCACTATTCATATTTTGCAAAAAATTTTGTAAGTAAACAAGGCCCAACTTGTAGTGGTTCTCCTTCTCCATGTGCTCCGCCAGCGAACTCCTGTTCGCCATTTACGTCCGCCAGGCGGGCCGCGAGCAAAGCAAAGGCGGTTGCCCACACAATCCGGCGGGAACATAGTTCCAGCCTTCCAGGCTCCCCCTCCCTTCCCCCGCGCCCAATTCACGCTTCCGCCCGAAACCTCACCGCTCGCTTCGCCACGTCGCTGGGGGTAGAACAGTCATTCCGCATCCCTCCCGTTTTTAGGAAAACCGATTCCCCGCTTCGGTGCCCACCACAAAGCTGACCTGCGGAAGCGCGAGGAGGACGAAAGGGACCGGACGAAGCTGCGCGCTGCACCGACCGACCAAACCCTAGGCGTTCGGCGGGCGTCACCACGGCGGCGAAGACGGGTGCCTCGCGTCGCCTTGGTGTCCCCGAAGTCGTCGACGGTGCAGCTCGATCCGCCTCGTCGAGCATGTCGAGGAGGTAAGAATACTTCGGTTGCCCTCAGCATGCTCTGCAATTCTAGCGATTTCGAACTGGATGGGATGCTTTTAAGCTTGGAGGTGGATCGCGTTCGTGTTGCTCTGACGATTTCGGGTTTGGTTTTAGCTTGTATTTCAGCATTTGTATGGCACCGCAGTGCGTTCATCCTGTAATAGTGCGGAGGTCTAGATTTGGGTGACATACTGCTTGGTATTTGATATTTTGTGGTAAATGAGATACCATTGGCTTTAGGAAGGCTCCAATTTAGGATTTAGGATGTATGGTATGGAACCATCGAGGCGACTAAATTGACCTTTCTTTGTCATTCGAATTCCTTTGGTTGCCCTTGGAGGTCATTATGAACTACATCACGGATTCAAATCGTCTGGATATATCGTGAATCACGGGACTAGTAGGAGTGGCACAGAAATGTCCTCGACAATTGGCTGGATGCAATATATCCTCTGTGTGGGCCTGTGGGATGGGGTGGTGGGGGGTGGGGGGGGGGGGGAGGGGGGCAGTGGTCCATTATTTTTACCCAAAAATAGGCCCCAAACTTATTCCGAAGTGTAGGTTGAGGTGTAAATTTTAGAATAACAGGACTGCAGAGGTAAACTCTGAATAAAAGACTGTTTTGGTAGTTTGGTACACCTCAACGATAAAATAGAATGAGTGGAAATGTTTGCCAATGACATCTCAATTTATGGTTTATATGGTGAGATGGCGAGTAGAACACCTTGAAGTGAAATGAAGTACTAGGAAGAGAATGGAACTACGTTTGTCAAGTTTATCAGTTCTGTGACACATCAGAAACACATTTCTGGGGATGGAATGTTTATTTCAAGCCTCCAAAAGATGGGGTAACTATTCCTGGGCTCCTTGTATGTTTGTACTGACTTTAGCTGTCTCTTATTGAGGACTGTATCTGTTGGCATAGCAAATGAAATGTTAATGGTTGTGTCCATTAGAACTTATAACAATTTAGAGTGTTCCCTTATGTTGCCTCTTTCTTCTTTTTTTCACCAGGGTCCCTTGCAAATTCTTCTTGCATGGAGCTTGCTTCAAAGGAGATTACTGTGAATTCTCCCATGACTGTAATGACCAACCAGATAATGTAACCTACGTACTTCTAACTCCAGACCAGTTTTCCTGCACTATCGAATTTACATTTGCATGATCCAGTAACAGTATTCCTGTATTTCTTACAGTAATGCTCTCACCTACAGGTTTGCACGTTCTACCAGAAAGGGGCGTGCTCCTTTGGTAGCCGTTGCAGAAATGAACATGTTGAAGCTCATCGTGACTGCCCCCAACCAGCAACCACTGCAGCACGTGCATCCCCCAATTCTTCTCAGCTAGTTGCTTCTTCCAGAGATCCTCGTTGCAGTGGATGCCAAACGGATATGTGTGACCAAACGCAGCAGATATGCAAGTCAACAACAACACTTTCTGCACATCAACCTGCATGGGCAGTTGATTATCATGACAATGACACTCCAGATGATACCACAAGCTGGCCGTCGTACCAAGCTGTGCAAAATCAAACATCACAACATCCTGCTCATCTGTCAAATTGCTCTTCTGCTGCTGTTGGCACTTGTCCTTATGGGAAAGACTGTTCTCAGATGCACGGAGATCTATGTGCATTTTGTGAAAGACAGAGCCTGAATCCTAATCAACCTGATGAAAGGGGGGTACATGTCAAGCTATGCAAGAAAAACAACAGATATCTTGAGGCCATGAGAAAAAGTGAAGACATAGAATGTGGTGTGTGCTTGGACCGTGTGCTTTCAAAACCTACGGCAGCAGAAAGGAGGTTTGGGCTGCTATCTGACTGTGACCATTCCTTCTGCATCTCATGCATTAGGAATTGGCGTAGCACCTCTCCTACGTCTGGCATGGATGTCAACTCTACACTCAGGGCTTGTCCAATATGCCGCAAATTGTCATACTATGTAGTTCCTAGCATTACTTGGTACTCCTCAAAGGAAGAAAAGCAAGAAATTGTTGAAGGTTACAAGGCTAAGCTCAGGTAACATACTTTATTTGAAATTTTGTTTTATCCTTAGGCACATCGTTTATGTAATTTTCAAACTGCCCAGACTAATAACAGCAACTCATCTGTAGTGTTTACTTTGCTTATTAGGAATGCATAGATAGAACTTCTGTTGTATTTTCTGCCAAAGCAGAACTTAATTCACTAGTTGTATATGTTATGCAGGTCTATTGATTGTAAGCACTTTGACTTCGGAAAGGGCACTTGTCCCTTTGGAAGTAGCTGTTTTTACAAGGTACATAATACAGTTTTTTGGGTTATTTAAATGCCTCTTTGTTTGATTACATGCTTCAAAGCATGGATTGTTAATCTTCATTCTTGAGTGGAACATAATTGGCTTATCATAGGAGATATTTTCAATCTAACAATGCAAGTCTTGTGCCTAGTACATCTTTGTAATTTGAAGCTGGAACCTTTATATAGCAGCTTGCAATTTCAAGCCGCTGTCATTGCTCGAATTCAATAGTACGTAGGTTTAAGCTGCCCTGTGGTCCTTCAAAAGTGCATCCCCATTTGCACAGTGAATTGCTACTATTTGTCCATTTCTTAGTACATGCAATATTAATTTATTTATTGAAAACATCTGCCCGTTAATTATGATATTGGGAGATTTCCTTTTTGAGGAAAATGAGTACAGGACAAGGACATGGCCCTTTAGAACTTATAAGAGAATTTACAGTTTGTCTCGTATAATGAACCGCTTGATGGTCATCTTGTTTTTCCTCCACGAGGGCTCAAGTCCTCGATTATATACTCCGTATCATGGAGTAATATGTGTTTCCATTTGTAGTAGCCCGTCTTGTCAATTTCCCGTGGTGTTATGCTCTATTGTTTCACACCTGTAATTGCATCGTTTTCAGCATGCCTACGATGATGGCCGTTTGGAAGACGCTTTATTGAATCACCATGACGCTGAAGATGCAAGTGCGGCGATTGCCAGACTTATGAGGTGGGTATTCTATATCCTACCATGCTTCCTTTACAAAATTTGAAGCTTTTGCCTGGCTTACTGATAAGAAGCTCCTGTTTATTTCCCAGGTTGTCGTACTTACTGACTCGGGTGCATGTCTAAGGAAAACTCAAACGTATCTTTGATCAAACATGCTGAGTTGATTGGAGTTCGTTGACCAAGCCGGCAATCCTGGATTTGGCTTTGTAATGAATATTATTACTAAAAACATCCTGAAAAAGAGGGCAGTCATTTCTGAAATTTATCTTTTGCTGAATGTTCAAGTCATCCAGAAGGAAGCAGTCCAAATCGTGCCACTTGGAAGCTAGCATTTTCTGTCCGGGTTGGTTGTTGATTGGTGTTTGTGACCAAACTAAATTATACTACTCAGTATACACTCTGGTGATCCTCGTTGGCTGCAGCATCTCTAGCATTTCGTTTTTCCAGCCCAGTCGTTAAAAAATTTGAGCTTGCTTCC
>Ga0182004_10001462_pt1 | contig 17318 bp, 19 predicted proteins | sample Sormic07211540_1_FD_120479 | JGI IMG/M metagenome (GOLD analysis project Ga0182004, IMG submission 120479) | Endophyte microbial communities from Sorghum bicolor roots, Mead, Nebraska, USA - 072115-40_1 MetaG | ecosystem: Host-associated > Plants > Roots > Unclassified | place: USA: Nebraska...
TCTGACCACGACTCGCAATAATAATCGCCGCGAAGAACGGCGCTACGACAACCGCGACCACCGTCATGACAGCAAGTCAAAAAGCTCGAGGGCCAGACAATTCTGTCACCACCGACCAGACTTACGTTCAAAGATAAGTACACTTCTAATATTTTATTTATTTTTAGCATAATATTTTTTATTATTCTTCAAAAACAACTTTTTGTTTAGCCACACTAGTTTTTTCTCCTACACGAGTTTTCCAGAGCCGGTACTGTCTCCGACTCCTCTCTACACGTGCATGAGATCCGTCCTCTGTGTTCCGGGTGGTCGGCAGTAGCTCTCTGGCAAGGCTGGCAATCCCACGCGTGTCTAGGTTCCGCACCTCATGCTGATTGTTGGCTAGACCAGAGCTGGTATAAGCTCTAGGATGAATTAACTACTTGTGCTAATTTTATAACAAAAAAATCTAGAACTTATCTCAGTACTGATTTTTTTTCTAGAGTTTATTTATACATCATGTACTATCTATTCTCTATATTTATTTTTAGGAGTTTGGTCCAGTCGACAAGCTACGCTCGGGGACTTGTCGACTATTCCCTACGCTGTGCCCGAGGACTACTCCGACCACCGAGCACGTTTACGTTCCCAACCACGCTCGGGGACTTGTCGACTACTCTCTACGCTGTGCTTGAAGACTGTGCCGACCACCGAGCACGTTTACGTTTCCAACCACGCTTGGGGACTTGTCTACCAGTCTCTACGTCGTGCTCAGGGACTGTGCCGACCACCGAGCACGTTTACGTTCCCAACCACGCTCAGGGACTGGCCGATCAGTCTCTATGTCGTGCTCAGGGACTGTGCTGACTACCAATCGTGCTCGGAGAATCATCAATCACTCCCTGCGCTGTGCACGGGACTTGCTTCGATCACTCTCCGACCGCAGCTTGGGGACTGCTTTTCTCAGTTACATATGAATTGGACTAGGTAATTTAAATTTTTTAGACCTTGCTACAAGGCTCATACTTCGCCTTCTCGCAAGCTCGGGGACTACATCGGTACGATGCATCTAGCGATGCATGTTAGTATCAGAAATTTTAAGTTGATTTTCTTTTTAGACCCTGGCACCACGTGCCTACGTCACCTACTACCAAGGTCGGGGACTAAGTGGGCACACTTCATCTTACGGTGAACTTGCTTGCTTTTTGTCATACCGTACTTTTTATAAAAGTAAAGTGGACACACTTCATCGAGAAAAGAAATATTTTTTCTCAAGAGCACCATGTATTCTTCGAACAACCTGCTTCTTCGATGCTAATGTTGATCAACTATCTTTTCTCCACGTCTTGTTTCCACATCCAGAATCTCGCTTGATGTCCACGTCTTGTTTCCTTGGGCGAAACTCTGAGTAGCTGGATCAAGCCTCGGACTTGTCTCGTAATGGGCCAAGCCTCCTGGCCCAAGTCTAGCCGTAAGGGTATAGGGTTTATACCCCCACAGCTAGTCCCCGAGCTCCATGTATTATGATGTAACACACCGTCTTGAGCTTCTTCGACCAGCAAGGCTTGACATCTTTGATCAGCATGAAAGTTGCCCAAACAGTTGCAACGGTATTTTAACCATCTCAAAAGACAGTTGATCAACCTCGATATCGAAGGAGCAGGTTGTTCAAAGAATACATGGTGCTCTTAATCAAAAAAGATTTCTTTCCTGATGAAGTGTGCCTACTTTACTTTTCTGAAAAGTACAGTCTTTCGTAAAGCAAGCAAGTTCACTGCAAAGTGAAGTGTGCCCACTTAGTCCCCGAGCCTGGTAGTAGGTGACGTAAGCACGTGGTGCCTGGGTCTAATCTGATAGTGAAATGCATCGGCAGATGCATCATACCGATGTGTAGTCCCCGAGCTTGCTGGAAGGCGAAGTATGAGCCTTGTAGCAAGGTCTAAATAGTTAAAATTATCCGTTTAGACGTTATGCAATTGAATTTTCCAAGCTGAGAGTGTGTCACACTTGTTTGCGGCTGAGAGAAACGGCCAGCCAGTCCCCGAGCACGTCATGCTCGATGATTGGTACAGTCCCCAGATTTTCGAAAGGTCGGACTAGTCGACCAGTCCCCGAGCATATCATGCTCGGTGGTCGGTACAGTCCCCAGATTGTAAAATGGGCGAACCATTCGACCAGTCCTCGAGCATATCATGCTCGGTGGTCGGTGCAGTCCCTAGATTGTCGAGTGGCGAACTGGTCGATGAGTCCCTGAGCATATCATGCTTGGTGGTCGGTACAGTCCCCGAGCATATCATATTCGTCTGGCCAAAGATTGTTCTTATCTTTTGAAAAAATTGTATCGCCATATTAATGTGACGGAGCGTCCTGCCATCTTGTCAGTCTGTTGCATAAAAAGGGGCACCTACAAACTGTAGAGCCGCTCTTCGCGCGGATCAAGAAAAGGAAACCAGCAATCATTCAGAAAGGCTACCAAATTCACTGCGATAATTCTTTGAAAACCGAAACGCCGCGACTACCGCGAGATCCGCCCACTTCCCCAAAAGGCGCGAAGTGGAAAAGGTGGGTTTGCTGTTATAAAGGGCCCGATGTTGCAGCCCTGTTCTTTACCCAGCAGTTGCATACCAGTCTCTTGCCTTTGCCACTACTGCCTCCTGCCATCACCGTCCTCAGCATCCCCAAACACTCAACACCCAGTTCAAAGCTTGCCCTACTATGGAGATGGCGAAGAGCGATTTGAAGAAAAGGGCCGAGATGATGGCAAAAGAGTGGAAGAAATCTCGGAGCACCACGAGGTCCCTCAACGACTTCGTCGGAATGGGGCTTCTGCACAACTAGGAGCTCGACGGCTGGAGGGCACCAGAAGGAGAGAGTTACTCTGACCCCCGCGCCGGTGAGATCGTAGTCGTTGAGGATTATTTCAAAAGGGGATTTAGGGTTCCCGTTCATCCTTTCCTTCAAGGTCTTCTTCTTTATTATGAGATCGGGATCTGCAACCTGCACCCGAACTCTATTCTCCTTGTCTCTACCTTCATTCATTTGTGTGAGGCCTATGTTGGAATAGAGCCTCACTTTGATCTCTTTCGCTACCTGTTCTCCTTGAGGAAGAAGGGGGCGGTTGGAGGCTCCAAGATTGCAGGTGGAGTATACCTCAATCTTCACGACGGAATGAAGAATTGTTACCTCAGCTGCCCATGGAACACCTCCCTGACCGAGTGGTACAAGAGGTGGTTCTACATCAAGGAGGAGCTGGGCAGCGCCACATTCTGTGACGTCGGCTACATTCCCGAGAAGAGGGTCAGCTAGACAGATCGGCCGGAGCATGATGGTCAAGTATCAGAGTTGATGAGTCTGATCGACTGGTCCTGCCTGGATGGACCAGGGGTGGTCGGGAATTTCTTCGCCCGACGAGTGATGCCCTGCTAGAGAAGGGTACACGCCGCGTATGAGTACCAAGGCGGGCAGGATTCGACCAGGCTACGCCCAGAGAATCTTGAGAAATCGGAGATCCAGCAAAGGATTAACGAGCTGTTCAACTTGGGCGACAGTAGCTTCGTAAGAAGCGACAACCGAATGCACGCCTATAAGCTGGGTCGGCCAGCTCCCAAGGTAATTGTAGTCCTTTCGCAACGTTCCAAAATCGTGATATTCTTGTGCTAATGATTTGTCGTGCTCTTGTTGTAGATCGGAGACGTGGACCGAGCAACAGTGTACGTGTCACTGGCGCCCGGTATGGAGCCTCCAGCCAGAGTGAATCCTCCAGCGATCAGTGCTGCTCGATGTGATCAATACACCAGCAGCGACGAGGAGGGGAGTCGTCGAGCGCCGACCACCGACGACAGGGTAGCCAGCAAGAGACCAATGACTGTGGAGCCATCTGCAGCAGAGGCAATGTCGGTAGCTACAGGTCCCATAATGGGCCAAGGGTCGACCTCGGACACCCGAGCACCCAAGCGGCGCCGGCTCATCAGAATGGTTGATGACGATGACGAGGAAGAAGAGGCGGCCCCAACTTTGGTCCGTAGACCCCGCAGCCGCCTGGATGTCGCGTCGAGCGACGGAGGTCGGGTTGCTGGAGATCCGCTTGCCACGCACATCAAGCAGGCGCGACCAAGGGTGGCTGAGGCAGCAGCGACGGTCGGGAGAGCTAGGAGAAGGTTCTTCTCAGTGGCGCACTGAAGCTCTGATTTGTAAGTTCAAAAAGTGTCTCTTCGCTCTCTCTTTTTTACGAAGTTTGATGTCGGTATGGTAATTTGCATTAACTCTTCTTTGTAGTGCTGCCTTGGATGTTGATCCGGGCAATGTTGTGGGATCGAGGACAACCGAGCCAGCAGCTGCCGATGATAATGCCATCCACGAGCAGCCCGTGGAGCAGCCTGCAGTTGTGACTGCGGCAGAGGTCACCGAGGAGAACCCGGCCCAAGACAAGGCCAAGGCGAGCACCCTGACAAGGGGTGATGAGGACGCAGGGATGCCTCCCCCGAGCAGCGTGGTGGAGGAGGAAGACAAGGTCCCGTCCCCCTCTCCGGCTGAAGAAGAGAGGGCCCCAACTCCAGCCCCAGCGGAGGCTTCCACGCTAGAGGGCTCCCCCTAGCCGGGGTAAGGGTCCTATGATACCCGTTACCGTGGCTGGGGGTAGCGCAGAGGGCGAGGAGGCCTAAGCGGCCTCCGATGACGAAGTGGAGGAAATCTAGGGGCGTCCCTATGATGGTCGCCAACACGTTTACATATGGCACCAGCATGGGGACCGTTGCGCCGGCCACGAGGAGATCGCCGAGACTGAGGAGGAAGAGAGGGTGGAGCGCGCTGCCAAGCGGCTCGTTAATGAAGTTAAGGTGAGTGGTCGTATGCTCTGCTGTAGTATATATATATATATATATATATATATACCTTGGTTTGTTTATTGTGTGGTATGTTTGATTTCCACAGGACGCCATGAAAATGGTGAAGTACCGGAAAAGGTGTTTCGACCAAATTGAGGGCATGGTCGCTGAGAACAAGGCCTTGACCGCAGAGGTGGACCGCCTTCGGCTAGAGACCGAAAGGGAGATGGTCGAGAAGGCGGCTCAAGAAGAGCATCTGCTGGACCTGACTCGGCGACTAGCCGATAAGGACCGTGAGAAAAGGGGTAAGTCGAGTGATCTGAGCAGTTGCAGTTAACCGCGTGGTCGGTTTTGCTGAACAATTATTGCTTCAGGTCTGGAGGAGGAGATTGAGCGTCTCCGAAAAGAGAGGGACCAGCTCGACCAGGAGCGTGCCTGTGCGCTGGAAAGCGAGCGCAAGGTTGGCGAGGAGCTGAAGACCAGGAGTCGGGAGATGGCTGATAAGAGCTGTTTTGTCCTTTCCGACCATGAAGTTCTTTTTTTATATTGCCATAGCATGTTTCTGACTGTTTGCTTTCTTTTTTCCTTGGAATTGGTCGTAGTGCTCAAGGCCAACGCCAAGAAGCACGTCGAAGACCTAGTCAAATTGCATAAAGCTCTGGAAAGGAGTTGCTCCGGTGCTGGATCTGATCAGCCCCGAGCTTCCCGAGGACCAGCCCCGCGCACCGAGGCTGACCCCAGTCGAGAAGGCGCATCAGGCGTGGAGCTAGCTTCAGCAGTTCGTCAAGGATGCCGAGGAGTTTGCTGGGGTGCATGTCCTTAGCATGGTGCGCACCCACTACCCCTTGGTCGACCTGTCCTGGCTGGAAAGGGGGTACCCCATGGAGGTCGGTCCGAAGGAGGCGGATGACCTTTGCGTTGGCCTGCTCGACCTGTCATCGACTGTGATCGGCGATATAAACCTTTGCGGGATGTCTACCCCCCCTGAGCAGCCGAGATCAGACAGATCGGCCAGGGAGTTGTCGGGGGCATCGATTGCGGGAGATGGGCGGTCGACGCCTGCGGTCTCGACCAGCCAGGCGCCGGTGGCCCCGACCCCTTCGGCGGGACGAGAGAGCCATGCGGGTGATCAGCCCGAGTAGTAGGTTCATAGAGTAGTCTGTAGGAATAGACTAGAAGCGGGCCAAAGGGGTGTTTATTGTAAACTTTGTATATAAAGTTTGTAATAAAGTCCAAATTTTGAGAACCATGGTTTTGAGCGCTGTAAATAAATTTACTTGAGTGATGTATCACTGAATCATGTTGAGTGCCCATGAGTAGCTTGTCGAGGAAAGTTATTGTCGCACTTGTCGAGTATTCTGCATATGTAAAAGTATATGACAAAGAAGATAAACTTTATTATTATTCATTAAAAGAGAGGTACAAGTAAGATATACTGAAACTTAGGGATAGAAACGTCGTAATTTGTCTATGTGCCAGGAGTTGGGCAGACTTGTTCCATCTGGGTACGCCTGTCTATAAGATGTAGGACGTGTAACTTCGGCAACCACAAAAGGTCCCTCCCAGGGTGTGGATAACTTGTGCATTCCCTCCTGGCTTGTTTTCCATTTGAGTACCAGTTCACTGACAACGAAGGAGCGGTCTTTGACATTCTTGTTGTGGTATCGTCTTATGGCCTCGAGATACTTCTGTGTAGTTGATTTCAAGTTCTCTGGCGAGGTCTGCTGAAGACTGGTCGAAATGCTCGACTCTTGGAGATCTAAAGGCTACGTCGGAGGGGAGCACTGCCTCAACCCCATAAACCATGAAATAGGGAGATACACCCATGTTCCGATTAGGCTTTGTTCGGAGACCCCAGACCGCTGCCGGTAACTCTTTCATCCACCGCCCCGGTGCCCTGTCATTTTCCGTGTACAACCTTTTCTTTAGAGCATCAATAATCATTCCATTGGCTCGCTTGACTTGACTGTTGGCCCGCGGATGGGCTACCGATACGTACTTTATGACTATGCCTCTGTCATCACAGAAGTCCCAGAATGTAGTGCCGGTGAACTGAGTGCCCAGGTCGGTGATTATGCTATTGGGAACCCTGAATCTATGTATGATTTGATTGAGGAATTCCACAGCCTTCTTGAAAGTGGCTTTGACCAGTGGCATGTACTCGATCCACTTCGAGAACTTGTCGATTAGCACGAATACGAATTTGAATTTGTCGTAAGCCGGTTTGAATGGCCCGATCATGTCAAGACCCCAATAGGCAAATGGCCAAGACGACAAAATCGTCTGGATCTCATGAGCAGGTACATGGGTCCGCTTGGCGAAGAACTGGCACCCTTCGCAATGCTGGACCAGTTTCTCGGCGTCAGTGACTGCGGTTGGCGAGTAAAAACCTTCTCGGAAAGCCTTTCCGACCAGTATTCTAGAGGCGGCGTGGTTGCCATAGGACCCAGCATGTATGTCATCTAGCAGCTTGACGCCGTCATCTTGAGTTATGCATTTCAACAAGACTTTTGAGTTTGTGTTCTTGCGCATAAGCCTACCATTGACTAGTATATAATTTTTGGAGCGCCGGATGAGAAGCTCGTTCTCCGTTTTGTCTTGAAGGCCCGAACCATCCACGAGGTACTTAAGGAAAGGAGTGCGCCAGTCATGGCCGCTGGCTGTCGGAGTGGCGTCCCCTACGAGCAGTGTCTCGTTGGGTGGCTTGTCGACCAGGTCCGTTCTGACGCTTGGCGTGTGAATGTTCTGAACAAAAACACCTTGCAGAATCTTGGCCCGGAATGATCCTATCTTTGACAGCGCATCTGCTGCTTGATTCTTGTCCCGGACCACATGTATGTATTCTGTGCCATAAAAATTTGATTCCCACCTCCGGATTTCTTTGCAGTACAGGTCCATCTTCTCATGAGTCATGTCCCACTCCTTATTTAGCTGGTTGATGACCAGGGCAGAGTCGCCGTAGACATAAAGGTGCTTGACTCCTAATTCGACGGCCAATCGGATGCCGTGTAGACATGCTTCGTACTCGGCGACGTTGTTGGATGCTGGGAAGAGGATCCTAAGGACGTAGCATAGTTTTCCTTGTTTGGTGAAATGAAAAGGATTCCGACACCAGCTCCAATGATGTTTAAGGACCCGTCGAAGAACATTGACCAGTGATCAAAGACATCTGGAGAGGGTGGTGCATTTAGATCCGTCCATTCTACGATGAAGTCGACCAGGGCTTGAGACTTAACGATTGTGTGACTTTGGAAGTCCAAAGAGAATGGGCACAATTCCATGGCCCATTTTACAATTCTACCATTGGCGTCCTTGTTGCGCAAGATGTCCCCCAACGGAAAACTCGTAGTAACTAAAACACGATGGCCATTGAAGTAGTGCTTCAGCTTCCTTGAGGTGATTAAGATGGTGTAGATTAACTTTTGTAGCTGGGGATACCTAGTCTTGGATTCGTTTAGGACTTCGCTTATAAAGTATACTGGTCTCTGGACTTTGTAGACGTGGCCTGGTTCATCCCGCTCTACCACGAGCACCGTGGAGACGACCCGATCAGTTGCTGCTATATAGAGAAGCAGGTCCTCCTTAGGTTGAGGCGCGGTGAAGACGGGTGGCGAGGAGGAAAGTTTTGAGTTGGGCGAATGCGACGTTGGCCTCTTCTGTCCACGAGAATTTCTCAGATGCCTTTAGTAGCTTAAAGAAAGGAAGCCCTTTTTCTCCCAACCTAGAGATAAACCGACTGAGAGTAGCCATGCACCCCATGAGTTTTTGAACGTCTTTAATGTTTTTGGGAGGTCGCATATCGAGCACCGCCTTGACTTTTGAAGGGTTTGGCCGTATGCCGTCGCGGCTGACAACGTTGTCGAGCAGTATACCGGAGGGAACCCCGAAAATGCATTTTTAGGGTTAAGCTTACACTTGTACTTGTTTAGTGCTTTAAATGTACGGTCTAAGTTGTCGATCAGAGTGCAGGCGTCCCTGGTTTTGACAACAACATCATCGACGTAAGCCTCGACAAGGTCGTCACGTGTCTCGTCGTGGAGGCACTGCTGAATGGCTCGTTGATAAGTAGCTCCGGCATTTTTTAGTCCGAAAGACATGGTGGTGTAGCAGTATGCACCAAAGGGAGTAATGAAGGAGGTTTTAATCTGGTCATCTTCTCTTAACGAGATCTAGTGATAACTAGAGTAGCAATCGAGAAAAGATAGTAGTTCGCATCCGGCCGTCGAGTCGACCACCTCGTCTATACGGGGAAGACCAAAAGGATCTTTAGGACAATGTTTATTGAGATCGGTGTAATCAACGCACATTCTCCATTCATTATTCTTTTTTCTTACAAGAACCAGATTAGCAAGCCAATCGGGGTGATACACTTCTTTAATAAACCCGGCTGCTAAAAGCCATGTAATCTCTGTCCTAATAGCCACCTTTTTGTCACGAGCGAACCGTCGTAGCTTCTGCATGATAGGTCTTGCGGTCTTCGAGACGTTTAAGGAGTGCTTGATCAGGTTTCGTGGGACGCCAGGCATGTCCGCGAGTTTCCATGCAAAAACGCTTACGTTGTCCCTTAGAAACTTGACGAGCGCGTCTTCCTATTTGGCGTCTAGATTGGCCCCGATGAGGACCGTCTTTTCTGGGCTGCCGGCGACCAGTTGGACTTCCTTGTGCTCCTTAGACTTGGTGCTTTTTCTTGGAGTCTCCTGCTCGGGTAGTTTGAGCTGGTCAGGTGACATTTGTGTTGCTTGTGCTACCGTTTCTGCCATGCGAATTGAGAGGTCGATTGCCTCGATGATTTTGAAGCTTTCTTCTTCGCAGGTGTATGCCGTGTAGACGTTGCCTCTGACGGTTAGGACACCCTTCTCGGTCGACATCTTGAGGACCAGGTATGATTAGTGCGGAACTGCCATGAACTTGGTAAGCGAGGGACGACCTAGAATTGCGTGGTAGATCCCGTCGAAGTCGAGGGACGACCTAGAATTGCGTGGTAGGTCCCGTTGAAGTCGGCGATCACGAAGTTGACAAACTCTGTGCAAAAGTGGTCTGGCGTTCCAAACTGGACGGGCATCGTTATCTGGCCGAGGGATACTGAACTTTGACCTAGCAAGATGCCCCAGAACTGAGCGTCATATGGTTTCAGCTACGCCGGAGTTAGCATGAGAGCAGGGAGGCTGTTGTGAAACAGGATGTCGATGGAGCTACCCTCGTCGACGAGCACGCGCTCGAACCTGACGCTGTTGATGCACGGGTCTAGGATCAACAGGAAACACCCTGGCTTTAGGATGGCTGCCCACTGGTCCTGTATGTTGAAAGAAATTTCTCGGTGCGACCAGGGAGGGAATTTAGGGTCGGTGATCAAACCATCGGCGCGGTCCACATTGAGGCAAGCCCTTTTCGAAAGCTTTCTTTCTCGTTTTGACTCAATAGAGACTTTCCCTCCAAAAATGGAGTGTACCACGTCGGTGGGACTGACGTATTGGTGCCGTGGGTCCCTATCCTGGTCGTCGTCCTCGTCTTCCTGGCTGCGTCTGTCCCGTTTCCCATTTTTCTTGGCGGCATCTCCCTGAGCGGCCCGCTGTGTGTAGATACTGTTGAGGACACGACATTCTTCCATCGTGTGGATGGACTTGGGATGGAGTTGGCACGGTCCTTTCAACGTCTTGTTGTAGTCTCCGTGGTAGTCGCGCCGCCCATTGGGACGCTTGACTGTGTTTACCTCGTGATCGTTTCCGCAAGGTCGTTTGCCTCTGAAATCATCACGATTATCGCGACGCCTGTCCCACACTTCTCAGTGGTCGCGGTTGTCGCCACGGCGGGGATTCTGGTTGTCGAAACGCCCACGGCTATCATCTCGTCGGGGAGGCTGCTCGGCTCCTCGTACGTCTTCTCGGATGAGCTTTTCTGCGTCGTCGGCATTGGTGTAGTTCTTGGCTGTGGCGAGGAGCTCAGCAACCATGGTCGGCCTTTTGCGCAGTAGTTTGCTTCTTAATGCTTTGTGGAAGCGTAGGCCTTTGATGAAGGCTGATATGGCCTTGTTGTGGGAAATCTTCAGAATCTTGAGGCGCATATCCGAGAAGCGTCGGATGTAGTCGCGCAGGGGCTCATTCTTCCTGTCCCTTATCCTCTCGAGATCGTATTTATTTCTAGGCTGCTCACAGGTAGCAATGAAGTTATCAATGAACGCCTGGCATAATTCTTCCCAAGAATCAAAAGAGTCCTCGGGTAGACCGAGGAGCCATTGGTGGCCGGCTAGGTCAAGAACGAGTGGGAAATAGTTTGCCATGACGTGCTCGTCTCCTGCTGCTGATCGGACTGCGATTTCATAAAGAGTGATCCAATTTTCAGGATTCTCCATGCCATTGTACTTTTTAAGCTTCTCAAGCTTGAAATTGTGGGGCCATACGACTTGCCGAAGGTGTGAGGAGAATTGCCTTAGGCCGGGGGGCATGTGCTGCATCATACTCGATGTGTCGCACGTTTTCGTGTACTGCTCATTCCGTAATGCGCCTGTTGATGCGCTCGCGGACATCCTTAGGAGGGATGTTGTGTTGTAGATCTCGGTCTTGGTTCACGTCATGACCACGTCCGTGTCTTTGTTCATGGTAACTGCCAGTGTCCCGACCATGATTGTCGTGATGGGTGTCCTTCCTTCAATTGTTGATAGGTGAACGGCTACGACGATGCCCACCGGGTCACGGTGAGGTGCGGCTGCGACGAGTCTGGTCAGAGGTGACCTCCGTATAGGAGACGGCTTGGACCCTTTTGAGCAGAGTAGTGGTCTGTCCCATGGCCACGATCAGATGCGCCCGTATGTTGGTACGGACGTCCTGATATTCTAGAGTATCCGGAAGTCGATCAAGATTTGCCATGGCGACGGCCACGTTGGCACTTGGTGTCTTGAACACTTGCATATTTCCAACCATGTCAAAAGCATCATCGAGGTTGTTTGGGATTAATTTTCGCTCCTCATCTGCTCGCCGCTGAGCACGGTCGGCGTTGCGTTGTTCACGCTGTTGTCTTTGTTCGTCGGTTTCGCCATCGACAACTGGTTTGTCATTTCTTACGTTAAAAACCAGATCTCCTCATCGAGGTGGAAAGACTGGAAAGCGGGAAAACCCCAGGGGGTAAGGTGGTAGATCCAAGTCGTAGTCTTCGTCCTCGGGGTGTAAAACCTCGGTAGGGACATATCCTGTGCTAGAGTTTGTGCTGGTGGCCTTGTCATTTGGTAGAGTTTGAATAGATACCATGTTGACAAAGTGACAAGCTGACCCACTGGTTTGCCCCGGTGACAATCCCATCTTCCCGAATAGAGAATCGGTATGTCGCGAAAACTGATCAGCCGCGTTGCTCAGACCATGAGGGAAGTTCTGGTCTGGCGAGGTCGTCTTGAGCTTGACAGTCCGTCCCGTGGTGGTCGATGTTATCATCAGGGATGTCTCTAGTCGTTCGTGTGTGGTGACACGAGTTGGTCGACGGGAGTCGAAAAAATTTGATGTTGCCGCCTGATCGGGCTTGCGTGAAATTGAATCCACCAGGTTGGAGGCTTCGTGAAGTTTGTGGTCGGCGCGATCGAGGGCTTGAAGAAGATCCAAGTTGTCGACTCGCTTTGCCTTGTAGCAACGGAGCGGAGGTCGGGCCCTCGGAGTCGGCGTGATCAGGGTCGACGCCTCTGCTGTCCCAGATTGGATCTGAGTTTCTTCCAAAGTCGTGGTCGTAAGGCCGCCGCCGCGAGTTGTCCAAGTGATCTGCCCGACGGTGAACATGACACCTTCAGCCACGGCCGCGGAAGCTGGGATGATGACCATCTTGTTCGTCTGGGAAGCTGTACACACACCCCCTACCTGGCGCACCACTGTCGACGAAAGCTAGTCGGCAATCTACCTTGGGGTATACCCACGATAGTAGTTTATCGGTAGACAGGTGCACAAGCTACGAACTTGATGGTGACGCAAGACACATACAAGGTTTTTATCCAGGTTCGGCCGCCGTGTGGGCGTAATACCTACGTCCTGCGTCTGATTGTATTGCTATGGATTGTGTTGAGTTGAGATAAGATGTCCTAGGGGGGTCCCTTTCCTCTCCTTATATAGTCTAGAGGGCAGGGTTACAGATCCGAAAACTAATCCTAGTCGGTTACAATTGCCATAGTTAATACGATATCAATTTCTATTCTAACCGACCAGAATCTCGCTTGATCTCCACGTCTTGTTTCCTTGGGTGAAACTCTGAGTAGCTGGATCAAGCCTCGAACTGTCTCGTGATGGGCCAAGCCTCCTGGCCCAAGTCTAGCCATAAGGGTGTAGGTGTTTATAACCCTACACAACCTAGCTTCATTGATGTTAAGTAATTTTGACGTTGTTGCTAGGGATAGGTTTAAGAGTCTATTTTTAGTAATTGCGTTAAGAAGTGTCAACACTTCTCCACAAGTGTTGTTGCAATAGCGAGATTAAGTGAGAAGAAAGCTCCTTGTTGACGATCCTTAATGCCTATTTTATACCATAAACTATTGCTCAATATAACATGATATCAACCATAAAGCATAGTTGTAGGGTTTGATTCTAATGAGTTCCACGAGTTTTGGTGTTCTCACTTGTTTTATAGGAATATGGAATTTTCCATTAAATAAAAGTATGTCAAATGATGATTTGGACTAAACTATTGTGACGGGCTCATCGAGACGATCAAAATTGACATAGCATTTGCTATATTTGGAGTCCGGAGTGAAAAGATATTAATTTTACAAATAAAGGAGAACTACCACTAATGGGCCCCACGTCCAAGCAAGGCCCATGACGTGAGAAGAGGCTCATATGGCATGATAGAGGCCCAAGAGAGGCGCCCCAAGCTGCTCCCTTGAGTGGGCTCACATGAGGGATGTTGGAAGGCCCAAGTTGATGTATAATAGCCCAACAGAGCAAACGGTGGAAGAATTAGTCCCACATCGCCTGTCTAGAAGAGGTGGGAGGCTTTTCTAGGCTATAAATAAAGAGGTAGACCCCCTCCCTAAGGGCACCACATTATGGAGATGTAGAGGCGTCCCTCGAATGGATAACCTCTCACCTCTAGAGAATTAAGACTAAACTTTCCAATGTAGTAGATTAGTTCTAGTTGAGAGTTAGGGAGATCGGAGCTGCGCCTGGGTTCTGGAGGAGTCATTAGAGTTCTGGTATATCTTTGTATGTTTTCTTATAAGACTTATGCTTTAATATATTTTATCTTCTCTATTTACTTTTATGCATTACATTTGATTGGTTAGTATAGTCGTTATACTTTAGCATATGATCTCCACCCACATCGGGTGCTCAAGTTATTAATTGTGATTAGAGTAGTAATTTGTAGTAGAGACATGGTGTCTAGACTATAGGCTACCTGAGATTGCACCCAGTTCTACGGATAGTTGTGGTAGCCCCAGGTGGTGACAGCCCTGACGACCAACGTATACCACCACGTTTGGATTGGTGTTGTAGGACCATAGTTGGAGCTTCCTAGTCCGCTTCTCATCTTTCCGTGACTAGTATTCTGATGTCCCAAAGTGTTATTGTGTGATTGCTTTACCTACCATGAATTAGTTATTATAGATCCCTAGTAATAGAGAAGTATTTAGGAACCTTAAACTCTCCCGCTGTTCTCTCACTTTAGTTATCTACTCTTTTATCATAGAATTCTCCGGTGTGTGTCATATATGCATAATTCCTATCATCGATTATATACCCCTACTTTAGTCTAGTCGGTGTATTAGTTAGTAGATACAAGATGGTGAACTATCAATATCTTTATCCATTGTTTCCTAGTGGTAAAATATAAATAACGATACCTGGAATACTCCCGGTAAAATGCTACAATGGTTTTTTGTGCGCTTGCGGAATCCTTCATATTATTACTGTGCATAAGAAATACTAACAAGCATTTTTGGTGCCGTTGCCAGGGAAGCAATTGGCATAAAGATTCTGATAATGATCTTGATATCTGCTAATTTAGTGTACCACTAGCTTTAGTAGGATTACCCGTTTGTTCTGTTGAGTGTGGAATAGACAGGACATCATATGCTGCTTCGACCTTGCGACAAGATTCCACAAGATTGAAGAACCCAGGGTGCTTGAACATTCAAGATCCATCATTCTGGAACCGTGCCATCTCACATGTTTGTGTATACACATATATATTATTTATTCTAACCATGTGAAGATTGGAGAAAAAGGTCGTTGTCATAAGAATACAATTGCCATCACATGTGACAGATATTTATGTTACGCTACTCATCCCAACAGAGCATGTGGTAATTATATAACGATACCTGGAATACTCCTGGTAAAATACTACAATAGTTTTCTATGCGCTTGTGGAATCCTTCATATTTTAACTATGCATAAGAAACACTCCTCCTACTGCAACATCCATTAATTCACGGGTACTAGTGACTAGCCCATGATAGAAGGTCTGTATAAATAGCCAATCCTCCATTCCATAATGAGGACATTCTGTAATATAATCTTGAAAACGTTCCCATGCCTCGGCGAACGATTCATCATGTTGTTGATGAAAGCTTGAGATTTTCCCACATAGAGCATTAGTCTTGCCTGTAGGAAAGAACTTCGCTAGGAAAGCAGTAGAGCATTTGTCCCATGTAGTGTTGATTTCTTTGTTGTTGTAGAACCACTGTTTTCCTTTTCCTAGAAGTGAAAATGGGAAAGGCGGAGTAGAATAGCATCTCTTGATACTCCTCTAATAGCGAAGGTGCTGTAAATCTCCAGAAAGTGTTGTAAATGTGCACTTCCATCTTCATGAGCCTTTCCACAAAATTGACTAGCTTGAACCATAGTGATAAGAGCAGGCTTGAGTTCAAATCCATTGTCACCAATATTGACATTAGGTCCAGTGCGGATGTTGGCAGTTGTTGGAGCAGAGAACTCGCGTAGCGTCTTCTCAGCCATAGCTTCAAAAGCTGGTGCTAAATTTCCTGATTCTTAAGATTCTTCTCCTTCAGGTGTTAGAGCTTGATTCCTTGAAGATTGAGCTTCGGTGGAGGGTGTTCTTGATGGTGATTCAAAGATGTCCCTCGTATCAGCAAACTTCCTTCTTCGTAAGAGTCTCTCTGGATCTTCAACGTAATTATCTAGGAGAGCAAATCTGTTCATTCATTCATTACCCTGCATAAGATATACAAATAGATATAACAAGGGTAAGCCTGTTTGAGTTAGAGGTCAATTGGGTGATCAGTCTTATTCATAATGCATATATGTTATCAATACATTTCCTAAGTTTATTAGCCTTCCTCGGCAATGGCGCCAAAAATGCTTGTTGGCATTTCTAACGTCACTGCAATAAAACCCAAATCTCTATCCCACGCAATGACACTAGAAATGTTGGTACTAATTAACTTGTCTTTAGCACTAGCCACTAGCCTATTGACCCTTACTCCTAACTATGAAGCTAGGTTGTCATCCCTAATTGTAAAGGTAGGAGTAAACTTTGGTACTAAATCTTATCATTTTATGTGACTAGGCAAAAATAAATAAAGATGAATATAAACTAAGAATAATTCTGCAAGCGGACAGATAATTATACCATTGTAGCATTTTACCTAGAGTATTACTAGGTTGTCATTTATATTCTACCATTGGGAAGGCATTGCTAAGAAGCTACTCATAGTATTGATAACATGTATATGTATATGCATTGAATATACGATGTAACCAATGTCATTCACTCTACTCATAACAGGGCAAGATAAATAATATGATAAAGATAATAATAACTATAACAATAATGAGCCATTAATCACTCATCTCCTAATGATACTAATTCATCATAGCACTATAATCATGTCAACATTGTCTAATCAGGTAATAGAGAAATAACTCCTATCTATTTAACTATCTGTCAAAACTACATCAACTAGTGCAAGTACATCTAGAAATGATTGTCAAGTTATACTACCATAGTTCCCAAACACATCAGAGCAATGTATAGAAAACGATGAGTATAGGAACCTCCTCTCAACCAAACAATCCCACTCTACCAATCCACCTACGGGGGAAGGCCTACAAAGGATTCAATGGATCTATCACACCCATAATCTACCTCACTACCCGACATAACTAGGGATATCCACAGATAAGCAAAACATCTAGACACCGTGTCTACATATTGCCTACCACTCACCATATGATCAGTTAGATGAGCACTATACGAACCAGTGCATGAATATAATAGCAAACCGACTAAACTAGATGTATTAAAGTAGAGAATGAACATAATAATTAAACTAAGATGAAGAACAATGTTGCTAGTAAATATCATACAAACACAGATAACATAATAAGAAAGAAAAGCTTAAGAACTGTACTAGACTCTTCTCTTCTTGACAACTTCTGGAATCCAAGACTGATTAACACGCCATGACTTCCTCTAATCTAGATCTAACTATGCTAAACTATGAACTAGAAGGCTATGAGGAACTAGAACTTGAAGCTCTAGATGACTTGATCTTCAACTGGCTCAACCTTGAATGACTTGAATGAA
>Ga0182004_10001463_pt1 | contig 17316 bp, 15 predicted proteins | sample Sormic07211540_1_FD_120479 | JGI IMG/M metagenome (GOLD analysis project Ga0182004, IMG submission 120479) | Endophyte microbial communities from Sorghum bicolor roots, Mead, Nebraska, USA - 072115-40_1 MetaG | ecosystem: Host-associated > Plants > Roots > Unclassified | place: USA: Nebraska...
ATTCAATAAAGAATCATATATGTGAAAACTTGATGTATCTAAAAATCTTTTGCAGAAAAAAACATATAGTCAAAATTGCTACAGTAAAAGTTTGGTGACAAGTAAACGCAAACGGAGGTAGTATATCTAGAAAAAACAAAATATCTTATAATTTGGAATGGAGGAAATACCTTTTATGTGATCAAACTTCTAAATTTCCACATTACACATTTTTCTGCAATTCTGAATAAACTATCAGTTGTTACCGGTTTTAAAAGCACTAGGTCACAGTGAATCCAACACTCCCACTGATTACTAGCCTAAGGCTCGAACCCATCAGGAAGGACTAAATATTTCAGTAAATAGGTTTGCAAAAATTCAGAGAGAAACAACTTACAAGCTTTCATATAATTTCTGAACCCAAGTAACTATGCAGTTCTCAGCTCTGTGCACAACATTGACTAAATGCTAAAACCACTCTTGTACATAGCAAATACTATAGTTACACAATGGCCAATTGGCAAGTACTACAGTTATACAATGGCCATTTGAAAAATCATGTATATATTACATTGCAATGATCATAACAGAGGCATGCAAGATAGCCTGAATTCTCTGTTTGTGCTCACTACATCACATACTTGGTGTTTCAGGTTTTCGAACAATCAGGATTGTTTCCCAGGTTGCCTCCAACTCCAAGCATGGACATCAGCCCTCCACCGTGCACCCTTCCCTCCGGCACCACGAGCCCAAAGCTCTGGCTCCGACTCCCTCCGTCATCCCGGCCGTTGCCTGCTAGACCACACGAAGGAGAGGCCTTCAATGAGCCAGGGACCAGCACCTGATGTGGTATAAGGAGCCTGCCAGCGCTCTGCATGTCTCCTGACGAGTCAACGCAGTCTGACCATGCGCCATGGCCAGATGATGAGATGGCATGGTCCATGTTGCTATCAGCAGCTGATGAACCGGAGACAATGCCACTGAAGTGGGAAGGCCCGACCATGCTTCGTGCATGTCCAGGATCATGCTCTAGCTTGGAAGCCATCAGGGTCGTATGTGCAGCGCAGAGACCACTCCTTCCCCGAGCGAACTTGTCACAGCCGGTGCTCCAAGCGCATCGCTTGCCCCCGCCATGGGCCTTGCAGAAGTCAGTACTCCCCTGTGCGCTCTTGTCGCACCCATCAAACCTGCAACGCTTGCCACCACCGTGCTTCACACAGCAATCAGAACGACCACGGGCGCTCTTGGTGCACCCAGGAACGGAGCAGCGTTTGCCCCCTCCATGCGCAACACAGAAGCTAGTTCCACCATGGACACTCTTTGGGCACACCCCACCTCCCTCAAAGAGGCACCTCTTCCCGCCACCATGCCCTTTGCAGAAGGACGTGCTGCCCTCTGCGCCTCTGGTACAACCATCAAACATGCACCTCTTGCCTCCACCATGGGACTTGCAAAAAATGGTGCTTCCTTGCGCCCCCTTATCGCAGTTTGGGTACTGGCACCGGCGACCACCTCCATGTGAGATGCACAACCCAGGATGGCCTTCAGCACTACGAGTGCAACCCTCTATCCTGCACCTTTTACCTCCACCATGTTTTATGCAGAATCCTGATTTTCCCCTTGCCGCTCTCGGGCATTCCTCAATCCCACACCGGCGCCCACCACCATGAGCAATACAGAACTCTGTCTTCCCTTCGGCGCTTTTGGTGCAGCCTAGCTCTTGGCAGCGTCTCCCTCCTCCATGAGCTTTGCAGAATGCTGTTCGACTCTCAGCACCTTTGTTGCAACCAGGCTTCTGGCACCTCTGGCCACCGCCATGAGAAATGCAAAGTCCTGATGCACCCCTTGCACCTTTCAAACACCCATTGAACCTGCATTTCTTTGGATGGCGCTGATGACTCCTCTGCTCACCACTTGTACCGGCTACTATATCAGAAGTTGCAGCAAAAGAACAATCAGCTGTAATGGATAAACCAGGGCTAGGCTGAATCTCGTGATGATTCAGAGATCTATCATGATCGCTTTCAGTATCACATCCAGTTTCATCATGCTGTTGGACATCAGTGTCTGGAGATGTTCCATTAAGACAAAGACCTTCTGATCTTGGCGCAAACAGAAGTGGCAGCATATAGCCACCTCGTTTCCTCTTTGCTGAAGTTGATCCCTCATCAATAAGTGGAAAGATGATACCGGTCTTCCTTGCAGGTGAATAATTCTTCTTGCCACTCGCTGTTGTAGATTGCAAATTTCTTGAGCTACATCTTGAAAGACCCAACTTTAAACCAGGGTCGGTTGTGGCACAATGTTGAGTGAGCAAAGTTGCAGATTGATAAGTTTTGTTTCCACCAAATGAGTGACTATCAGCAGAATATAGATTTGGTGTTGGCCCAAGTCCAAGGACCAGCCTGCAGCTATCATCAGGAGTGGCCAAACTTTGATCAACATGCTGAAAGGATTTTCTAGAGTTCTGTGATATTTCTGAGCTCCTGATGCAACCCAAGTTTACGGCTGACACAGCTAGTTCTTCATTCCTGCAATTTATGGCAGATGGTTGGGCCTGGGAGACTGAAGAAGCAGCTATATGTTCCTTCCCACGAAACCAAAGATTTGTCATATTGAGGTCCATCCTGCTTAGTATAAATAAGGTAGGATTATGATAGGAAGAAATTTATATGCTGTTCAGAGACCAGATGCTCAATCCAACCAACAGAGATCAGAACCCCAGCTTTACAACTTCACCACTGAGGAAGCACATAGTATACACAAAATGGAAATACACATGGATGTTCATGTAATGTATGCCACCACTGACAAAACCTGATGTATCAGCCCTGTCCATGAGCATGAAGTTTTATTGATCCCAAATGGAAAACGATGAGGCTGCCGAAACTATGGGCAAATCACATGCACACTATCTTATGCATCAAGAACCCCAAAGGGACTTCATAAACTTTCCACGATCTGCAGGTGAAGCAAGTAAGGCCATAAGTGAAATTGAACAAATAAGATTGAAGGCTGATAATAATAATAATAAGATAACAGCTGATTGAAGCTAATGTTCCATTTTTATTAAGATGACGCAAATAACGTGAGAGAAAAAAAAGGTGCAAATATCAAGCCGGCTCAATATTTCGAAAATCTGCATGCAAAAAACCACAAGAATCTGAGGACTGAGTACAACTATAAATGGACTCAGCAGTGAGAAAAATTGTACCAAAGTTAGCATATGTATCTAATGGAAACAGTTTCAACAAGCATACATAAAATTTTTTGCTGATCAGTTGATTTCACAGTTAAGTAGCATGAAAAAAAATCATAGAGAAGCAATATGATTACTGAAGAAACTTAAAACGCCTGTGGGGAAGTCATCTGATGGCCAACATAATGTTTGTTTAATTTAAAATAGCAGCATCACGTGAAAGACTGTAATAGCACTTATTGCTTCAGAATCCTTACACCGATAATCACTGACATATCTTCACAACCCTCTGAAGTTGAGTTACAAAGTTTGAAAAACTTTACTGTAGAGACAATCCATGTCCACTGGACAAGAAGTTGCACAGTTCCAGTTATAATTATTTTTGTTGTTTGTCCATATCTCTTGAGCACATGTTTTACAGAGCAAAATTTAGAAATTATTGCATGGGTATGCACTAAACATTAAGCAATGCTGTTGACGCATAGAAAATTATATAGGTACTCTAACGAATAAAAGATTAGTTTTTTCCTTGAATCGGGAACTTCAGCTCAAACATGGAATTAAGAAACTGCCTACAAAAGAAATGGATGAACTTACCAAATTCCCACTAAAATTCACAAGATCTACCGCAAATCTTCAATTATGCCAACTTTTCCATCAAAATCAATGCACTGAAACCATAGAGAAAGACAATCATTTAAGGCAGTATCTTAACTTTCATGCATCCAATAATTCCAGCACAAAACAATTAGTCCTGAAATGACTGTCACAAGAACTGCACCCAAAGGAAAGCCTTGAATGCCCAAAACTTGCAAGTTGCAACTAAAGAGAAAGGAGATTAAACAACGAAGAGGGAAAGAACTGTGAACTTTCCAACCAGCAGGAAATCTACAGCAACAGACAGAACATCTTCGTCTGAACTCTAGTTCGATATAAGAAGTTGCAAATTCCCAAAGATAATGATTTCTTTTGTTTGAACAAATTCCTTGAGCTCATGTTATAAGTTATAAAATCTAAAAACCATAAAACGGATACGCAAAAGAAAACAAAAAGTTGTGTGCTACCCTTAAGGCGAAGACAATTGCTTAGGTGCTATCTGCTATGCTATTACAAAGCCAACCTCCTTGTATTCGAAAGGTAGAAACATGCAGCAGAAATTGACAAGCAATGTCACAGCATGTACCTTGATTTTTCTAACTTTAGAGAAGATAAGCATACTAATTTATCTACAGAGATATGAGTTCACCAAATTTCCACTAAAACAAACAAGAGCCACAGCAACTGCTACAATTTGCCAAGTTTTGCTCGAAAGAAATCATTCATTGGGGTCATAAAGAAAAGCACAGGGCAAACAAGTCCTACTGCTAAGTAGTATACTAATAAAAGGTCTGCCACACGAACGCCACGAGAAGGGAAGTGGAATTCTCCTCCAAGAAGCAACAATTAAAACCTGAGAGAAGGTGAGAGCTTGCGTTTTTCATAGCAAGAGAGAAAGAGAGAGAAGTGAGAGGCGGAGTTCAGTACCGGCGCGGAGAACCCCGGAGGCGGCGAAGCGAAAGGGTGGAGGAGACCTGGGCGGCGAGGGGGAGCGATGGGGACGGGAGGCGCGAGATAAAAAGAGGCGTGGGGGAGGAAAAGGTGGGAGCTTTGCCATCGTGCGTACCGATGCCATAGGGGGATGGAATTTGGCTTTTGGGGCTCGGAAGGAGCAGAGCAGCAGCGCACCACCACCACCCGAGTGCCATCAACCACCTAATCATGGCATCATGCGCGATTTGGAAGCGGACGCGCGGCCTGGCGCTCGGATCCGGCTCCGGCCCCAGCCGCAGCCCGGCATCGCGGGGCGACGCGGTGAGCCGGCCGCGGGCTGCTGCTGCTGTCTGCACGGCGTCGTGTCGCGTGAGGTTAGAAGCAACGGCCAACGGGGCATCGTGGAGAGCCTGGGACTGGAGCAGCTGACGGTGGGTGCGGTGGCCGCTTCGCGTTGTTTAGTTTATCGTAAAGTTCGAAAACTTTATAAGATTTTCCGTTGTATTGGTATGAAGCATTAAATATAAATAAAAATAATAATTAATTATACAATTAATTTATAATTTGTGGGATGAATTTTTTGAATTCAGTTAGTCCGGACAATAAATATCAAATACAAATAAAAGTGTTACATTATCAAATCCCAAAGAGTTTTTATCTAAACAAGGCCTCAATCAGTTCTGACGCCATGAACAGCTCCTTGTTTTGTTTTTGCTCGGCGGCCGCGTGCGTGCGTAAGCTTGACGACTAACGTTAACGAGGCAAGCACGAGGGGCCCGCACCGCGTGGGTTCAGCGCCTCCTGGCCGTCCGATTGACTAGCCACAAGCCACGGACCACTAGAATAGAATTACCACATTATTTATACTACAGGAGAAGAAATGGTCCTGTTTTTAACAATATCCCTTACAGTGACACGAGGTGTCCAACGGTGGGGGCCTGAAAGATCATCGTTCATCGCTGCTAGTGCTTGCGGACAATCATCTGAAAACGACGGCACCCGGGTGTGTCCGTACAGTGAGAGATCTGTTGGGATCGACATCGACGTGGCCAATTCGCTGGAGGCCGTCCCCAATCATGGAGAGGGAGGGTGAATGAAATCTGCGGCCTCGCCGATCAGGGGCGGCGAGATGGACCCCCGGCGGAACGTACGATACGAGCCTGGCGTGTCGCGTCTGGACCGGTGCGCGCGCGCGGGCGCACATTGGCGTCACCTTTCGGAACTCGGATGGACAGCACATGAGTGCCCCCCACTGTAGACTGCAGTAGGGTAGGTCACGCCGGGCGGCACAGCTCCGACCCATCATCATGCTAGAGACCACCGATCGGCTAGCTCTAGCTCTCTCGTCCGTCCTCGGAAAGCGGACGGAAGCGTCCGCACTCCAAAGTCCGCAGTTACGCTGGCGTGGCGGCACCGCACCACTCACTCGCGGCGGCAGCCACCCACCGAGCCGGCGATCCTCGGCTAGGCTCGGCAAGTCAAGGCGCGGCGAGCTGCCAAGGCCGAGCAGAGCCGCCGCAGCGCGAGGGAGGAAGAAGGAATCAAGGAAAGACCAAAGACGAGTCAAGGAGGCGCCGCGCCCGGTTGCCACCGCCCCGCGCGGCGCGCGCCCCATTCGCTGCGTCCGGGCCGTCCGTCCACGCGACGCGGGGCCGACGCGGCGTTACGTGCGCGCGCGCGTCAGCGCTCCCGCCGATCCATCCCACTGCTCGGCCACCGCACGGCGCACGTACGAGTCGCAATCGCAGGCTCGCAGCCGATCCCCTCTCGTTCGTTCTCGGCGTCCACAAGGCAGCCCCAGGATTCGACCACCGCACGCACGGGCACGGCACGGCCGAGCGCACCGGCCCCGGGCACGACGGGCCGAGCCTGGCATGGCGCCATGGATGAGGAGGGAGTGGCGTGTCCGGCGGAGGCGTTTACTCGGCCCGTCCAGTGGCGAGGCGCCGCATTTCGTAGATGTTGGTTGGTTCGTATTCGCCCCGTCAGCGTCAGGTCAGGCGGGCGACGTGCCGTCTTGGACTCGGAACATCGCGGACGCCGACGTGCTGAGTACAGGTGGAGGACACCTCCATCACAAGAGGCGAATAAACCATATGCATATGCTGGTCCTAGTCTAAACAAGACCGAGCGTCCGAGCGAGCAGTTTGGTGCACTCCACGAACGTTTTTTTTTTTCCGATGAACTCAGCAGAGGTACAAAACATTAGCAGGCGTGAGTGGAGTATAATACTACACATCCTTTTCGTACGTAGAGATTCTTCAAACGGAGAAAACATGGCTGCAAAAACCCCTACTACAATATTATGGCTAATTTATTTATGTGCAGGTGCAGCCTGGCTGGCAATTCCGGCGATCCGAAAACCAACAAGTTGCAAATGAAGCATCAACGTCAGTGCAGGTAGGGTTGGCAACGAGAATAATACAGCTGATGAATTATGCAGTTCATTACATTATATATGAGCTGCGGTACGGTTTTATCACTTAATAGGTGTACTTTAATCCAGAATAGTACTACTTTCTTACAATTATTATTATGAGGCCCAAGGAAGCAAAAAAATAAGTACTAGATTCTTTTCTTTTGAGTGAAAAAAGAGAAGTTTCTAGACATGGACAGCATGGATTGGTGGGTTTACAGGCTAACGCAAGAACATAGTACATACCGGATCATCATATCCCTTGATGTTGAAGCGTAACATGGCCACCCTTTGATTGGAGTTGACAATTCAGGCACCTAGAAAAAAAATGATTTTGCAGCGGAAAAGAACAGTCACACAGACAAAAACCTTAAAAGCTAGGCTGGTACAATACTATGCAAACTTACAATAGACCAATTCGTGTTAACTATAACAGTTCTGCAGGATACTAGGGCAAGATAAAAGCAGCCACAAAACACATTTCAAAATTGCAGATAGCTTTACAACTCTAACAATTGGAAAACAAAAACTGTGTATCACACGCTCAAATCTGCAATAGTTTCTCAACTGGCACTGGTTAGATCCTAAAGGACTTCATCCTCCTGAATCAGGATCACCTCCTCCGCTACTCCCCAACAACAGCTCTGAGGCTTTCCACCGCATGGAGACGGGCAGCAGCTCTGCAGTAAATTGAAACGGGCTAAGGAATAGTGCAAAGTGGAGAACTGTAAACAAAAGAATACAATGAGCAAGTCTGGTTTCACCACAGTACCAAGAAGAAGAAGAAATACTAAACGATGACAACTATGTATATGTAACTGCCCACTGAACTTTCAAGATTTCCATAGCATGGATAACTAAAAGTGTTCCCAAGAGCCAATATGGAATCTGGCAAAACTCACAAACCAGAAATTTGTTTGTCTGAGAAAATGGAACCATTGAAAGTCTACTTTTTAAACTGCATTAAATCCTGGCCGACATTTCAGACAACCTAGCATCCTTATCTGCTAGGAATTCTGAAAGTACATTAAGAACATTAAGGACACTGAAATCTCTTCACTGCACAAAGCTGAAGTGATGCTTTGATGAGATAATGTTCTTCATGGTGTACTTTGTAAATCAAATCATTTTTGAAGTAGAACTACTATCCAGGGATCACGTTTTGGGCATGCAGAATTCCTTAAGACTTCAGTATCAGGAAATTGGAGAGTAAGACATACCTTGGAGCAAGTGTATATGATAACAGTCAGCCAAGTCCAGCTGCTGGGTGCATAATTTGAGGAACCGTCTCCAGCTTCATGGAGAAAGTATGATAAAGGAGACATCAATTGCAGTTCATATTGGCGTGGTGAACCACACAGACTACAGGTGCCAGGATCTTGTAATTTTGTTGTAGCCAACAGTGGCTTGCCACCATAAGAATACCTAAAGAAATATTGCATGCCAAAATTTAATTCAGGTTGTGCAAACCAAAAAGGACAAGAAACAAATGGTTTGCAAATACCAAGTCAGGTTGCAATGATACTATATGAACTAACTGGCTAACTACCTAAAGCATTGCTGGGGGTACGCATCCAACCGTTTCTTGAATTTTAAAAAGGTTCTGTCAGCACCAATAGCTTTATCGTACTCGTACTTTTCTCCTTCCCATTTTTCTTCTTCATCATTTGCAGTATCCATGATTTCTTTGTCCAAAACCAACTCACTGCTACTTGAACCCACAGTGCCTTTGCCCCCATATAGTTCCTTATCATAATATATGTAAAAACAAGGAAGAACTGCAACAAAATGTTATCAGATCAAAACACTCAGATTTTGCATACATGGTAACGAGTTCTTTAAAATTTGTCCTCACCTGGTATGCTCAGATCACATGCTTGCTCCTTCAATACAGAACGTTTTACAGGAGCATTAGCATGCTTCGATTTATTCTTCTTCTTTGAGTTAGATGCCAAAGTTGCAGCTTGCTCAAGTGCTTCGGCTAAGGCATCTAGATCAAAATCGTCGTCGTTGATCTCAGGAAATTTATTTTTATCATTCTGTTCTTCTGGAACACTTGTAGAAGGAGGTCCATTCGACTGACCTAATTCATCGCCACAGCCTTCTGTTTGCATAACATTACGGCATTTTTGAACTCTTAGGACCTTCCAACTATAAGAAGAAAAAGGGAAACAAAAAAGGGAAAATACATACTGACTTAAGATCATGTAAAGGTCTGAATATCTGCTAAACCGACTGAATCAATTGGCATATACTTGCCTTTGAGGTTTAGGTCCACACTCTGGTGTCAGGCAAACAAGCACATAGATTATCCTCTCCTCAATGTTTAGCTTTGCCACGGGCGCATGTACCTTAGGTTAGAATCAGATTATTATTATTATTACAGGAACACCACTAAATAGGGTGAGGCAAAAGTACTAGTATCAACATACAAGCGTTCTGTACCATCATGGATCAGCATGTAAACATAGTTTGCAATGCTAAGTCAGAGAATTGCAAGCTACTTTACAAGCCTGTGCCCAAGCACCGCAACACTCTGTTTCATGTTTCAACTAGTAAAATCTTGCTAAATCGACGACACTCACCTGAGCAACAAGACAGAGCTTGGTCCCACATAAGCTGCACTGAAGAGTCTCGGGCTTAATGCCCATATCACCAGTTGGCCAATCCTGCAGGAAAAAAAAAACAGCAAACGACTCAAAAGGAGCTTGGCTTTCAGACAAATTTCTCACCTCTGAGGAGAGTCATCAAGAAAAATTTATAATCGTGGTGGGTTAACTGAAGAAGATGCATGGCATAAGCTCGGCCTCTAATTCCTAAGCAAAAACATAAGCTAGAACCAGGAAGAGGTACACACAAAAGACATACAGGGACTCCACCGATCTTAGTGGTGTAGTGGTCGGCCTTCTCCCGGTAATCCGCCGCCCAGGGACCTGGCAGACCTAGATGCACCTCCGCCATGCCCACCTCCCTACTTTTGTGTGCTCTTGCTCGGCAAAGGGAGGCTCGGCCAATAAGACGAAGTCCTTTATGACGGAAAGGCACGGACCCCCTGCTATTCACCGGCGACCGGCGGCGCGAGGAGACGTGCGCGGAGCGGTGGGGGACTGGGGGGGGGGGGTTTAGGCGGCGACGGCGGTAGGCGGAGCAAGGCCGCAGTTGGCAGGAGCAGGAGCCAGCGGGACAGAGCAGGGCCGCAGGGGGCGCTGTGACTGTGAGCCGGTCTGGGCCGGCGATGGTAAGGTATGCTGCGAACTGACATGGGCCTATAAGGGCAGTCAGGCCCAACCAGAAAATATGGATCAGATGGATGCAGCCCATGCAGCCACAGCAGGGCGTTGCTGCCATGCCTTGCCTTGTTCATGATCTCATCTCACCCTCCGGCGACCCCTGGTCCACGGTTCGCTAGCTTCCAGTCCTCCACCGCCGCCTCCCGCGTCTTTCATCGCCTGCAGCTGGGTGGAGCACTTACTCGTCGGCTCGCCGTGCTTCCGCCGATCTATCCGATGCCCCAGCACGTAGGTACAGTATAAGGCCGGCCGCATACCTGCTAGCTCCAACTTTTTGTGTGTCCATTTGTCGTCTAATATTCGTGATGTTGTACATGGCACTATCAGAGACTTGATTTGACTAGTAAATTACTCAAAAAAGCTCTAATCATCAGCACTATCGGACGTGATTAACAATTGGTTGTTGCCAATTAAGCCTCGTAGTTGAAGGTGGGCCAAAAGCGACGGATTCAGATCGGGATACGACGATCAAGTATTAACCAACACCTTTTTTTATGAAATTGGAGGAGCCGAAGCTCCCACAGAGAATTAACTAAAGAACAAAAGTTAAACAGGTTACAACCAGAGGAATCAAGAAACAAAGAAAACAAGAAAAAGGACTGTAATAATTATTACAATAGACTTTGGCACCAGGACTCAAATAAAAGTGGCTCGATTTCTGTTTGGCTCCAAAGGAGAGAAGGTCAAGCTCTTTTTGGAGGAAACTTGGACTTGTCTGTGCAAGTTTGGTTGCATTGCTTTGAAGATTAATCATTCCTAGCTGTCCAAATTGTCCGGATTAACAGAATTATGGCATTCATGAAGAAGTACGAGTTTAGCTGCATTTGAAAATCCTCCAAAATTTCAGACAAGCTCCCTTGCTCTCTGACTGTCAGGTTCGGCAGGTTCCAACCAACACCTTCGTCTTCCAGATCTGAAGATGCCAACAGTGTCTTCTTTGGGAACTGAACATTCTCCGGCGGTGACACTTCGGTCCCATACGACATGTTGGAGCACGTTCCGATATTCGATCGGCTAGCACGAGCACGACGCGACAATGGAAGATACAACTTGACTTGTCACGGAGCAACCGAATGCAGGCCGGATCTGACACCTCATGTGTGGAATGTACAGAAACCCTGGGTTCGTGACACGTACGAGAGCGGACGGCTCGATTAAATGGATCGTTTCGCTGCACTTACGATAGAAGAATGGTTGTGCTGGATCTTAATCCACTAGGGTCCCAAATGCTGGACAGCTAATACGTTCAGAGTTCGGTCTGAAATACTGAAGCTCTGCACTTTTGCATGCTTCTGCAGTACCCAGCAGCTAGCAGCGTACGCTGAACCAACCAATCACCGACCGATTTCTCTTCCCTGAGCAAGAATCCAGAAGATAAATATAAATATATATACATGGTGTTATTTGATTTGTACTATTCACATCCCAGATATACATCTATGTCGATCATGAGGTGCTACAAAGAACAGCACGCATGATGTTTCCCAGACAGCTGTGTGCATGCTGATGAATCGCGTGGATGCTGTAGTTGCAGCGGAGTGCAGGCCATGCTGATCTGAAGGTTGGCAGCTGGGACACTGAAAAGATCAAAAGAAAGGTTGGTAGAATATCACTGCTCTACTACTCTGCAGCGACGTTTTTCAGAGTTGATGAGTGGGTATCAGACCCGCGATGAGTTTTTTGCAAGCAAGGGAGACCCACCAGCCACTAACCTGTGCCTGCTGCATAATCTCTATCCTATATATACTAGATCCCAACTGACTCGATGATGAAACCGCATCTTGTCTTGTAATTAATCCCACAAATTTAAATAACCGGCACTTTCCGTATGAGTAGATTGGCACTAGTAGGAACGCTAAATGCATGATCATCAAAATGTTGCCAAGGACTAAAGTACACTCTGAGAGGCAGCACTAGCATGCAACGCAATGCAGGTAGCCTTAGCTGGTGGTATAGAACTAGTTTGGCCTGGCGCGTCAACATGGCAGCCGTACATCTCCCGGGATCGTTTTTCATCAGTACCTGCATTGCCATGAGTGATGAGCCAGCAACGCTCGAGTCATCATCACCTGCAACTGCAAGACTCCAACGGCTTCTCTTCTCCACCACGCACACAAACACCTCGCATCGCACACGCCCCACAGCGTCGCACACACCGGCTGATCGACAGCGACGGCGGGCGGCAACGGATTCGATCGGTGCCCACCCGGCACGTTGTTGCTGTTAGACGCACCGATGACGCCGGAACGAACTGCGGGGTCGTCCCCCCAGCTCGATCGGGCCTCAGTTCCGCGCGGCGGGACGCGCGCGGTCACGCGTCGGCGCCACGCGCGGCCGGCCCGTGACTGCGCCCCCGGGCGGCCGCGCACCGCCTGCTCGTACGCTGCTGCGTCCGCAGGTGCGCATGCAGAAAGTCACGGGAACCTACGCCCATTCTGGCGTTTTATGCGGGGCGCCGGCCCGGCCGTGGCCCCCGTGGGGACGCGCGCGGCACACGGGCGGGCGTGGCCAGCCGCGGCGGCCGTGGCGTCTTGCTGGGTCTCTGGCTCTGGTGCATGAGCACGCACGCACCACGGGCAGATTGGTAGCACGTACCTCCTGTTGGTTCCGAGAAAGGGAAAGAGTCACGCGTGCGTCGTCGATCGTACAGGAGACTCTCGTGCTTCGCCTTGCTCACGGTCCATGATCTCGTCCTGGTAGCATGCATGCGGTACCGCCGCAGCTCCGCGCGTACTGCCTGCATGTGCACTCTGTCTCTGAGTCGCGGTGCGCCGTTTTGCGCAGTGTCTACTGCACGGTCAGGGTCTCAGGCAGGCCCCAGGCTCACGGGAACTGTTTTACCTCTGCGGATTTGCTGGCGCTGGCGGCTGGCGGGTTGCCAATTGTGGACGGCCAAGGGCCAACTGATCACATACGCTGTCGTATGCGTGCATGGAGGGTTCTCAAAGCAGCACAGCACTCATACCTTTCAGAAAGAACGATGCAGGAATGCACAGGATCGCAGTGTAACTACTACTCCAGTCCTGCATGCCGCACGTATGCAGATCTCTGCGCATCGTAATATAACCCAAAACCATTCTCAAATTTGTTTGCTTTTAGTGCGACAATCGCAAGCAACTGCGTCCTGTCAACTGGTTGGGAATCATGCTCCCAACCATTTCTGAACCGGAAAGGGGAAAAGGCTATGTGCATTTGACTACAGAGCAGAGCAATCTGATGCATTCCCATCGACTCTGAGCTCTTTTCTTACGAGTGACTACTTGCTCCTTTTTATCAGGTAGTGATGTGCAAATGTGCAACCTGACAGACAGACATCTCTTGTCTACGCTCTACGGCACAGTGCCGGGGAAGGAAATGGTATAAGGTTCAGAAGAAGCTACCGTATTTCACGTCATGCATGGAGGAAGCGATTCGTATCGTATGACACCCGTACTCCCCTCTCCGACGTAAAGATAACTCTCCATCACGTGCGGTGAGTCGGTGACGGTTCATTGACCAGTAAGATTTCATTCATACATACCGAGACCATTTCGGCATGCTTGCAGCTCTGACTTGCGAAAGCAAGGCACATTGCGCTGTTTCCGGATGGAAGCTTATTCCCATCTGACCGAGCGGCATCTCGACCTGACGTTGCCGTTTCATCCTACACAAAATATCCATCAGCGAAATCCGCTTGACGTGCAATCTCGGCAGGCCACCACCGGATGGCCTCGCCGCGCAGGAGCAGGAGCAGGACCAGCGGCCCGAAACCGTCGCACTGATCCCGACCGCGCGTCGCCGTCGAGCTAAACGCACACTAGCGACGGCCGTTTATGGGGCAGGTTCGTTCGGTGCGGATCATCAGGGCCAATGATGGTCATCTGAAACCGGTTTCTGGACTGCGAGGAGACACGTTCCCTGCGTGTCGATCGATATGCACCGGTTCCTGTGATGGACATGACGACGATACGGCCTGAAATTTGTATGTGTGGATCCCAGGGAACACATGCGTGCCATGCGATCGATGCGTCCATCCAGTGCGTATAAGTATAGCCTTATACCAGTATGCTATCCCCGTATACGGCTGCTGAAAACAGTAAGCGTAACCACCGATGGTCCTGCGACTGCGATCAAAGCAACGCATGAAGCGACACGGGCACATTGGAGGGTAGCAGCTGCAAAGCCACGAGCAGCGCCGGCCGAATATTGGAGCTGCTCATGACGTGACGGTGTGTGTGTGTGACGGTTCTGATGTTGTATTCTGAAGGTGGCCGGCTCAACCACCGAATGTGTCGGTAATCTCATACTACGCATTGTGCGTCGTCTTTGTTGAGTTTCCTTTTCTATGGTGGCAACCACCGCGCTTTTCGTGGAAGAAGAATCTCTCGTTCGTCCGTCCCCAAAGCCTACTCCGTGACTTCGTCGGTCACGTACACCGGAGTAGCTAGCCCAAAAGCTCACGTGTCGAGCAGGGTTCCCGTACCATGCACGCTCTGTATTTCCAGTATTCTTTACCTTGCGTTCACTCGGGTAACAATGCCATTGCAGGATGGCACCCACGTTCAAGGCAAGTAATTTCTGACTCTTTTTAGTTCTTTGCTTTCATGGATAGTGAAGGGCCACTGCTGCTCTTCTGATAAAAAATTCTCAAGAATGCATCTGTTTTTTTTTTAAAGCTCGGATGAATCATTAGGGCACGCTATCGGTGGGACGTTATCCGCTTCTCTGAGTGCCACCTCCATCGTAGTCGCCATTTCTAGACAGCAGATCGAGGATTAATTCCCAAATTTTTTCAAGTTTGTCTCCTTATATGTTTTATATGTTTGTTTCTAAAACTCATGGTATAGACATGACACTCACATAAATGCATATTCTTATGAACATATTAGACACACGCGAACACATTCTATATATCTATATATGAGCATCTCTAAAAGACTAAATCGGTAAATTTTGAGATTCAAGAAATTATCTAGATGCTTCGTTGTCGATACAATCTTGAAATAAAAAAAAAAGAGCACCTTGATGAGTCACTGCTAGCAAAGAAGATTCTAATCCCTTTAAGCCCGCCGGCCTCAAAGTATGCCCACCAAACCCCTAAACCATGATCCAAAATCCCTCTAAACCAAACAAAATTGCTAATACAGAAGATGTAAACTTCACCTCAAACATGAGTAAAAATCATGGTACCATGATCCAAAATGCCTCTAAACCAAAGAAATTGCTAATACAGAAGATGTAAACTTCACCTCAAACATGAGTAAAAATCATGGTTTTAGCAAAATACCCATGTGATTCTATTCCCTCCAATCACTAAAAACAACGACATTGGATTAACATTTGGAAGTATTTTTTATGCTTACAATCTTTTTGTGAAAAACATTGTAAGTTAAGATAATAGGAGTTTAGTTTTTTGACCATGCCAGAGCCAAACTATGCTTTATGTTTAAAAATTGATAGATTGAGATTTTGCTCTAACCATCCATGTTTGTTTCTAGGAGTATTTGAATGTAGTGTGAAACAACCTTCTACAACATATAGTTTCGTATTTGATATTTCATATGCACTTGATGCTTTTATTCTATTAGACACTGAGAATTTTATTGGAAACAATGTCATATGTTTCATTTAGGTGGAACTCATTTCATTATTCTCGCTTTTTAACATGTCATCGAAATTGTTTATGTGGCACCTACTAAATGAGAATGAAACTTACACTATGAGTGTCCTAAGTCCAAACATATGTATTTTTGGCACAAGTAACACTTTTAAGCTACAACATAGTACTAGATTCTTTCCCCAAATGGGAATTATTATATTTCAAGTATATGAAACTTAACAATTTTTTAAATGACAAATTGTATCATCAAGAACCAAAGTCTAAAACATTGAAGAACATTTTTTTTTAAATTTCATCTTCCATTAACCCACATAATTGTTGAAGAGCTAATTGTAACTTTGCATATTTTTGCAGGAAACTATCAAAAGTTTCAAGCATTCAAAATAGGTGTGATTTGTTTCACTATTTATAGCTAGCTATTAGCCTACGAAAGAATTTCATAAATAATCACTAAGTTCCTTAGCCAAAGAGCATATCTTAGGAACTACAAACAGACCCATTAAGTGCACAACTCATAAGTATTTGTTCTGTTGGACAATTCTTTGAGCAGCAAATTACTCTATTGTTATGTCATTTATCTATATAATAAAAAACACAATAATAAGTAAACATTTTTCAATACGAATGCAGTCACATAATTTTGTACTACAAAAATCATGTATGGATAGAAAAAATACGACCAAAGGCTCGTGCTTATGGAACTGGAGTACATTTTGCAGGGGATGGATTGCAGCACCGAAAATCAACGTCTGAAACAAAGAGTGATGTCAGTAATATTAATGTGGGGTTATAACATCATGTCACTGTTACATGTTCCGTTCATCAGAGAAAAGCTTGTGCAATGAATACTTCGCGCGCCTGAAAGCTGAAACACTCCAAAAATTCGTAGGCTTACGCGGCACAATTCCCCTTTCGCGGTCGTTCAGTACTTCTTAATCCAGCGAACGATCCGACCGGTTTCTCCTTTCCTTTTCCGTTCCCGCTTCCTTTCCTTTTCTGGCTTCCGAAATTTCGTTTTAAAAATATCCCTCCCCCATCCCCGTCCCCTGCTTCTACGGTCGACTCAACCAAACGAAACGGCGACTTCATCCCGCTCCTCTTCTTCTTCTCCGCCAACACTCCGACGCGGGCGAACCTTGCCGACGGCATTGGATTTTCGAGGGGGTCGGCATTCGGTGTACTCCGGGCATCGTTGGAAGGTATTGCTCACATCCTTTTCTCCCCGCTTCTCGTCGTGCTCCGGTGTCACCGGCATTGGCCCTAACCCTAGCTAGTCCGCCGCCGTCGCGCTGGCCATTGCCTC
>Ga0182004_10001464_pt1 | contig 17316 bp, 16 predicted proteins | sample Sormic07211540_1_FD_120479 | JGI IMG/M metagenome (GOLD analysis project Ga0182004, IMG submission 120479) | Endophyte microbial communities from Sorghum bicolor roots, Mead, Nebraska, USA - 072115-40_1 MetaG | ecosystem: Host-associated > Plants > Roots > Unclassified | place: USA: Nebraska...
ATAGACTTTATCCAAAATAATATCATAGCCATACTTTGTACCAATAACTGCATCATCACAAACTAAGCATATATACCTAGTCCATCATGAATTAAACATAACTAGTTCATCATGAATTATTCATGTTCATCGCCATTACCAGCGCTATTCACCACAAATAATACAATTATGACTATTTCATCATCATAACTACCCAACTAATGGCTAGAACACAACCATAACTAATAAACTAACATAGACCATATAGCTAACTGAGGAACCACTCTCCATAAGACTTAAAACTACAAATTCATTCATAACACATCCACACTCTATGTGAGTAGGCAAGGGAATATAAGAAGAAAAAGAACGCGATGAAGAGTAGCACAACTTGGATATGAAGATATATAGTAGCAATGAGTGTATATGCAGCAACAACATGGTTGACATTGGCTATGCCAATGATACTACATCATCGAGATGAAAATAGGAGACGAGGACTTGAGAGATCAGCAGGAGGGAAGACAATATGGGGAGGTGGTTGTAAGATTACTAGATCGGGGAGGAGAAGAGGTGAAGGAAGAACGATTTGGTGGTACCTACAAGAAGGTTGGGATTTAAGTTAGGGAAAGCTAGAACTAGCAAGTTTCAAATAAGGAGGTAGGGTTTGGGTATCAATAGAAGAGGAAGGGTATGCATACATATATCCATGTCGACACTGATCTAGTGTAGGAACAATGCTAGGTATCTATACCATCACACACACACACACACAACACACACACACACACACACACTAACGTGTTGGTTTTAGCCCTATGCCAATACCCACCCATGTGTCTCTTTTCATGTCACAAACAGGCCAATGACACACCATTGTCGACACTAATGAACTAGTATGAATGGGTCACTACAATAATGACTCTACTGTCTATCACAATTAAGCATCTCTCAAGCTCGTCATGGACTGCAAAATCAATCTCTCACACTAGTGATTTTCTAGGCTTTCTATCCCTGTGTTAATATTTGGCACACATGTCACCACACATGGAAACTATATAGAAGGGTGTGATCCAAATCAAGTTGGATCCCAAATGGCAGGATCTATCTTGGCAACCTCCCACTACTACAAAATGATTTAGCGAGACACTTCCAAATCATTAATGAAGGCGGTCACAGAATACAACTGTCTCCTAAAATACCTAAGGATTTTTGTAGGCGGTCACTTTATTTACGAAGATAGTCGCAAAATGACCATATCACAAAAATGGAATTATGGAGGCAGTCAAAAGTACCATGTACCTCAAAATCCATTAATAGAGACGGGCCTCTTAAGATGCCCATTTTGGTTAATTGAGCGAAGCCCATTTGGCCCACTTAGCCCACAAATGAATCCTAGCATATATAATAGCGTTCAACCTACACCACCCACACCTTAGTCGCAAGCCACCCATGCGAAGTCTCGAGCTCATCCGTCTCTCTCCCTTCTCCCAGAGCGAAGTTTGCGAGCAACTTCGGTGTTTTCCTTCAGCAGTTAGGCAGCACGATGGTGGGGCTCAAAGTGGTGCAGCAATAGGAGCTTGTGGCCCTGTGTTCGCGACAGCAGGGGCTCATGGCTGTCCGGGCTCATGGCTGTTCGGATCTGAGAAGCAGTGGCGGTGGGGATTGTGACAGTTTGGATCTAAACATCAGTGGCGTTGCACGTGGATCCGGCAAGCAGTGGCGGTGGAGGCATATTAATAGGCTCGTCTATGGGCTTAGCAGGTCCCATCGACGTGCTCACTTTTTCTATTTTTATTGGTTAGAGGCACGCATATGTGGGTGTCTTCTTAGATCCTGATTAACATAGGCATTGAAATATAGGGGGATGGCTTGCCCTGCGTTAATGGATTTGGATCGACTACGAAAATGAATACTATAGTAGTGTCCACCAGCTTTAACGTGATAGAGCATCATTGTCTGTTGTTTTATGTTTATGCTTTTTCACACCCTGCTTCTTCTCAAAGCACACATAGATGAGCTCGTCCGATACAATTACATTTTGTAGGATGAATGTATTTCACAATAAAATTTTGCACATATAAAGTAGACATTATAGCAACGCTCGGGAGCATGCCCGTTAACTCTTGAGTGACATATTTTCTTGTATTTCTCGTCTTTTCAATCTCTTTTCTCGAGAAATGCTAATGCTCGATCACTTTTGCAACAGTTAATATCTGTTCCCCTGGTGCACAACGATCCATGGCCAAGGAGTTCATTCCCTATCTCCAAAAAGTCTTTGGCAATGTTAGGTCTTTGGCTCGACATTATTCTCGGAGTTGTTTGGAATATCGTAGGCGACAGGCGGGTGGCTAACATGGGGGCAAGGTAGCAAAGATATATAACGCATGGAACATTATCGGCTATGGGAGCCGAGGACCGTAATTTTGGCATGTTAATTGTTTGTTAGTTCCTTGTTCAAAACTTTACACACTCTCTCTAAATGTTTAGACAAATGTATAAAGTATTAAATATAGACTAGAAAAAATAATTAATGACACATAATGTGACTACTTTGCGAGATAAATTTTTTAAGACTAGTTACACATGCTAATAACAGATTAGTTGAGTCCTATTTGGTTCCTCTTGCTAAATTTTAGCAAGCTAAACTTTAGTAACTTTAGTAGCTAAACTTAACACACTGACTAGAGAAGTAAAATAGTTTAGTTCCACTAATCACATAAAAGTAGCTAAAATAATTTTACTGACTCAAATTTAGCAAGGAGAACTAAATAAACTCTTAGTATTAATTAATTTATATCGTGGTTTACTGATAAATTTTATATACTTTTTATTAGTATTCAAACACCCTATACGGTACCTCTACGTGACACTAGATGTAACATCTTAAAACTTAACAAGGCCGTCCACACATTATAGAGAAGGAAGAGCATTTTTTTTTTGGAGAAAGAGAGGAAGAACATATAACAAAATTGAAGATATAGATGGACCATCAGACGATCAATCTCAGTTCGGTGAGCAAAAGTGTACGAATTTGAGTGCGCATGGGTACGAAATATTCAAGTCCTTTTCAGTTTTTTCTAAAAACAAAACCATAGAAATATCAGAAATTATTGCGTGTCTGGAATATAAATACATCAAAAGCCGGTGCAAATATTGGAGTATACATAAAAATAAATGTCGTTGTCTTTGTTTTTGTCATCTCGCATTACATCACGTTGACACTGACACTATATATATATATATATATATATATATAAGCAACAAGAATAAACTCATCATTTGTTCAACAAAGACCAGATCATATTCGCCACTAAAAAAACCGCAAAATCTTGCCTACTCATGCTCATGGCCATTGTTTTACTCCCCTGCCCCACCCGACATTCAGACAGCGACTCATGCGTAGGAGTCCAGCTTTCTTTCTCCTCCAGTCCTCCTCGCGGCTTCCGCAGTTCCGTTGCCCTTGGGGCTGACCGCGGCCATACGCACGTCGCCCGCGCGCCTCCTCCTAGCGACGAACCCCCATCCACACGACACTACTCGGGCGCGCAGTGCAGCCGCCGGCCGGGTTGACTTGACTCCGGCGGGGACACCTTCTTACGTGCTTCTGGCGGCACGGGTTGGCGTGGCGGTCGGGCTCGGCTCAGATCCTCCAAAGATTGGATTCTGGAAGAGTGCGCTATTGGTGGCGGAGCTTCTGGCGTTGACCCCGGCCGAGTTCTTGCAGGCGCGTGCGAGGAGGGGGTTGCACCGTTCCTGCTCCTGGCAGCTGCCGGCATCGGGGCGGTCCGATCGGTCGATGTGTCGCCGGTAGATTGGCCGGCGGCAGCGCAGCGAGGAGATGGGGAACTGCATGGACAAGGCGGTGCCGGTGGACCACAACACCTCCTGTGAGTGCACCTCCACGAGCCTCTTTTCGCTCGATTTCTAAGCAACTGTTTGTTTCTTGCTTGGTTGCTCTGTGCTCGTCTCTTCTCATCCCTTAGGCAGATCCGGCGAAATGGCTAGCTGCTCCGGGGAGACTGGACAGGGCGCTTCTGCCTTACGGGGTTCAATTCCTTTGGGTTCTAATTGGTGGATGGATTTGCTAAGCGAGATGCGCGCCTTTTCCTTCACCATGATTGGGTGTTGGGTTGCTACTGCTGCTAGCCTTTTGCTGCCTATTCTTGTGTGTGATAGACAAGCACACAAGAATACTTCACGAGTTGTGCTAACTATTGATTTTCAGTACCGTGTGGGGATTTCTTTAGTAGAAGAGGAAATAAAACAAAAAGATTGAAGGAGTTATCATTTTCCATTTTCCAGTTGGGAATTGATTACCAATTATAAGCAGAGAATGTCAAATTGGTATTATGATAGGCCCAGCCATAATGTTGTTCAATCCATAGAATTTGGTCACAACTCATGGGGTGGCCTTGGCAGCAAGTGTCTCGTTATATATTACCTAAAAAAGAGCAGCACCCTTGCTTTATCTTGTTAGAAGTTGGAATTAGCATATGCTTGTCTGACAGAAATGGAAACTTGTTTCATAGATTTACGTTTAGCTCAGCCCCAAAGCTCCAATCTGTCAGAATTAGTATGGTTTTCTCTGAGACAACAGGAACTTTGTTCCCTGAATTTTTACTTGTTTGGACAGCTAGTGACATTTCAGCTTGGCTGGTCGATGCTAGGAGTATAGTTGTGGCTGTTGCATCTTGCTGATTTTTTTATTTGTATTGTATGTTGTTACCATGACCATACTTATGTCTGGGACCACATTATTTGCAAAATTGAAGGAACTCGATCATTAATTAAACTAGCCACAAGCGATTGACTGTATGCTTTACACATTTGTTTTGTGTTTATTGTTGACCCATCAGATCAATCAAAAGTAGGGAGCAAATCAATTTCATCATCCAACCCCTCAACAGTTAAAAGTGGTTCGACTCGGTCAACTTGGACTGTGGCCTCATACAAAGATAGTCGAGAGCTTCCTACTCCTAGGACAGAAGGAGAAATCTTGTCGTCGTCAAATTTGAAGGCATTCTCATTTGGTGATCTCAAATCTGCATCGAAGAACTTTAGATCAGATAGTCTTATTGGGGAAGGAGGATTTGGCTATGTGTTCAAAGGCTGGATTGATGAGCAAACTCTTGCCCCTTCAAAGCCAGGAAGTGGTATGGTTGTTGCCATCAAGAAGCTAAAACCAGAAGGTTTTCAGGGCCACAAGGAGTGGCTGGTATGTTTGCCAGTGCTTTAGCCCATATTCTCAGGTTTCCTCGAGACCTCTCTGTTTGTATTTACTGGGGTTGCTCTCCTGCAGACAGAGGTTGACTACCTTGGCCAACTTCACCACCAGAATCTTGTCAAACTCATTGGTTATTGCTCAGATGGTGATAACCGACTCCTGGTGTATGAGTACATGCCTAAAGGAAGTTTGGAAAATCATCTATTCAGACGTATGTTTTTTTATTATAATGCAACCCTTTTCTTCTGAAATCTGTCGTTTTCTATTTGTACCTAGTTCAGCAGAAACTTTCTGTTGTTTTAGGAGGTGCTGATCCTTTACCCTGGGGAACAAGACTCAAAGTTGCAATTGGGGCCGCTAAGGGTTTATCATTTCTGCATGATGCTGAGAACCAAGTCATATATCGTGACTTCAAGGCATCAAACATTCTCCTTGACACGGTATACATGAAATGTCTACTCATCCTTGTTCTGGGCAAACTTCTATTTTGGCAAACCGTAAAGTTATATTCTTAACTTCTTTGCCCATTAATATAGGAGTTCAACGCAAAGCTTTCAGACTTTGGCTTGGCAAAAGCAGGTCCAACTGGGGATAGGACCCATGTTTCTACGCAGGTCATGGGCACACGAGGTTATGCAGCTCCAGAATATGTTGCAACAGGTTAGAAAACAATCTAAATTTTGAGTGTAAGCCATAAACAATTCTGAAATAATGAAAACATGCCGAATGATAGGACGTGTTTTACTTCCTTTATGCTTGCCATTTCTTTGACATTATTTCGTTTATATCACTTTAAGTTCAATATAATCTCTTAATTTGTATTAGCTAAGGTGGTATTTAATTTGAGTTAGTCTATCATATTTTGCCTATGATGGAAGCTTATTTACTTATGATCCAGGATCACATGCCTCTGTGCTATGATAATGAAATCCAAATATATTTTTTGTCACCTTTTAATTTTTTCATTTTATGGTTTTAGAATTGGCAAAATTGCTGTAATGCCAGTACTATTGAACTCGTTTGCAAACATACCACTCCAACCTACTGGATTTCTAGTTTTGGTATGATGGTGTATGCTTTGTAGAACACCACTCCTGGTTTTTGACTAAGATCTTTAACTTGCTAAAATGTGCCTTATCAGTATGCTATCTTGACCCTTAAAGAATTTTCATCTCTCAAAAAGATGGTCAACTCCATTTGTTAGAAAACTGTGAGTTTTTCACAAGAGAAGTCTATATGTTCAGGATCCATTTTTGAATGTTGGGAGTAAAACAAGTAAACTGCTAAAAGGTGAATGCCATGAAACTGCTGAGCTATAAACTGTGTTTATTACAGTGATCAGAATATTATCAATTGTCCTTTTACCACAGTCTAGTGGCTAAACATTAATATTGTGACAAATTTCCACTTGGTGGTGGCAAATTTAGAATAAAGCAACTGTCAAAATGGAAAAAGCTCTGCAAACAAAATTCTCTTTCCAGAGGTGATTCTTGGTATGTGTGAATAGAACGACTAAACACTAAGAGTCACCAATGAAGGCCGTTTGTAGTTTTCGTTTGAGATAATAGGATTCCTCACAAAAGTACATTTATTAGGAAAGAAAACAGCCTTTGTGCACAATTTTCTTGACCGGTCATTTGACCCATGTGGATAAATATATTCTGTTTTGGTAAGATAGTTTCTTGTTTTGATAAAAGATATTATTAGATGTGTAGTTTAAATCTTATGGGATCTTTATGTTTTTTCCCCCTTTCCTTCTATTTTCGTGTGTAATCTAGCCTATATAAATAAGATTTATAATAATGCAATTCAACAATTCAAAAGGCTTGATGCTAAAGTTTGGCAATCTGTTTTCCAATCAAAACTTTTGAGTTAGGTTTTGGCGAAACCTAACTCAACGTTTTCGCAAAAAAGAAAAGAAACCTAACTCAACGTTTCTAGAGGTCATGTTCAAAAATTGTTTTAAAAAAATGTCATTAGATAAACAAATGGCCTATTGCATTCATAATCTCTGAGGGGAGCTCAGATATCTTTTCTTCAATCCTTTTGAAGGAACACAGCAGGGGAAACCCTCCTAATTTGTCTAGGTACATATGTACTAGAGACTACCACATAAACCAGATCCATTCTTAAGCAGTGGACATAAAACCAGTGAATTCATAATCTGTTCAGCCACACAATTTATTTTGATAAGATTGTTTTTCCTCATTTTCTTAAAAAAAATGCTACAGGTCGCCTCTCAGTAAAGGCAGATGTCTACAGCTTTGGCGTCGTGCTACTTGAGTTACTGACAGGACGGCGGGCGCTAGACAAATCGAAACCGGTATCCGAGCAGAACCTCGTTGAATGGGCAAAACCCTACTTGGGAGACAAGCGCCGTCTGTACCGCATCATGGACTCGAAATTGGGAGGGCAGTACCCGAAGAAAGGCGCCCATGCTGTCGCTGGAATCGCCCTGCAGTGCATCCGCAACGACGGCAAGAATAGGCCTGCAATGTCCGAGGTCGTGGAGAAGCTGGAGCAGCTGCAGGACCCCAAGTACAACATCGCGGCGCCTCAAGTCAACACACGGCAGATGTCGTCGTCATCCTCAGGCTCAGTCCCAAGGTCACCCATGAAGGCGCAGCCTTCTCCAAGGCGCCTGTCAGGTTCGGCCTCCCCGAAGCCAGCAGCAGCAGCAGCAGGCTCCCCGCTCCCAGGGTCTTGTAGGACCGCGCAGGTTCACTAGACCTGCTGAGAGAAGTTCGAAAATGGAGCGCATATGTGTGTTGTTATAGGGCCTGTAGCTGTGTTACATGTAGCTGTATATTTTTGCTGTATTGCTCCCAATCAAAGTGTTTTTTTGTTCGTGCGGGTGAATGTATCATGGAATCCGCTCTGTGAGTGAGACAGTGAACCCTTGTTTCGCCATTATGAGATGAGATGGATTGCTGCTTCTTTGAGACAGCCAATGCATTATAGGTTTTGATTGAAGGGATGTGCCTGTCGCTTTGTCGTTCATCGCTTTACCTTGCAATCGTTGTAAATCTATTGTTTTCCTTGTGATAGAGCAGTCAACAGCCACTGTACAAAAGATTTTGGTGTATGTATTTAGGGTCGAAAGAAGCATGTGTTGATTCAGCATCATTCACCTGTTTGAATGACATCACTAGCACTGTAAAATGTATACTTGTATAGCACTGGTAATGATCAATGAAGTTATAGTTGGATTTCTGAATTCCGTTTGCAGGCTGGGAGGACGACCGTGCACGTTGACGCATTTCACGTGGAAAATATTTTGGACCGGGTCGGAGGGAGTATCGATCCACTGATTGTCATACTACGTACTGTAGTAGTTATCACCAACACAACCATACGAATTTCAGACATTCGGCTGCCGCAGCCTGAACCTGCATTGCAATGATCTCGCGTGATCTGTGCAAAGGCCTCCGGTGAGGGCATGTACGACGGGTCTCTTGATTTTCCTGTCTCATGACCCGAGGCTGAGTCGCCGGATCCAGCACCGTTGTGATTGCCTCGTCGACTCGAGGGTGCGTGGATTGGATCAACGATGAAAACTTTGCAGGCTGGGAAGCTACGGTGGCCCGGTGGGCACTGGAGACATTGTCAACTCGTCCACACAGCCTACCGACACCAAAACAATTTAAGGCCGCGTTTGGATCACGCAAATAATGTAGGTAAAGTAGGAAAAATGGAGGAATCTGATTCCTATAGTTTTCTGTAGCACCGTTTGGAACAGAGAAATCAGCTCTAACCATACCATAGGAAAGGCAAATGAACCTGTACTTTTGGAGAAAATGAGCTCCGAACTCAGGGAAATCTTTCTGTGTCGCTTAAGAAATCACTCCTGCGAAAACAAAGCTTATGTGCAGTTGTTCTACTGAAGTTATACACGAATACAGGAATACACGAATACCGCAATCCCTTCTACAAATGGAGGACATGGAAATTGAACACCCAATCGCTGTATAAACTTTGTTTGTTCGTGTACTCGTCTAACAGAAATATAGCCTCGACAGAAGTAGAACAAATACCGCAATTTGCGTGGTCCAATTGCTGTATAAACTTTGTTTTCACCTCGGTATTTGTGTTTGACAAATTGCTGTATAAACTTCAATTGACTGGATGGGAAAAGACAGTTTTACCCCTTTCTTTAATTTTCTCCAAAAACATGATGTGTCGACGCTAGCATTGCCATGCCTCCCTCTACTGCTAACTTGGTCTCCTCAGACCAGGGACGGAACCAGGATTCACATATAGGGGGGACTGGACGGCAATGTAGACAAAAAAAATATATAGTACCCATACAAGATCTTGATGTCGGCTTAAAAAATTGTGGAATTTGATGTTGGCTTAAAAAACTATAATAAATTATCTTTAATCTCTTTATCTTAGAAAAATGCTACTCCCTCCATCCTATTTTGACTTTAAAATTTCTACTCAAATATAATGCATTCTACATGGTATATGCTTAAAATTGGCAAAGTTCGTTAAAAAGATACCATAATTTGAGATGAAACGTCTTAATTGGGGATCTTTATTGAGTTCAATCTATGGGTTCATGCCATTTAAAGATTCCCTTATGTTTTTTAATACACTATATTATAGGACGAAGGAAGTAAATATCTAAATTTGATGATAAGAATTGAGGGGATATTCTTCATAGATCAACAATTCATGTCATATATTTATTTTATTTAGCCATCTAGCATTGGATAATCAAGAAATGTATTTGAGAAAAGCAATCTAAAGTTAGTGAGTACAACTTATTTATTTGTAATCTATAGTGATTAGTGAGAAATAACTAAAAATAGTAGTGAAAACTATGCAATGCTAGGGGGGGGGGCAAGCCCCTGCCTCAGATCATGTGTTAGAGAGGAGGCATCCGGTTATTGAAGAGACATAGAGTAGGTGTGGCGAGGTGACATGATGAGGACATGACCTAATGGCTAGAGGGGGGGGTGAATGACCTAATAAAAATTTCTACAACAACACTAAAAGCACTTTATTAGTATATGAGATGGTGAAGCGAATTTGGCACTAGCTCTACAAGGGTGATGTAAGCCTCCTACCCATTCTAGTTTCTATAGTCTCTAAGGAAGCACACAAAGACTATGTCACTACTTACCCCTAGGTGATAAGCTAAGCTAAGCTAAGCAAGAGAGCTACTCAAACTAGTTAGCAAGGTAGTGCAAAGGAGGGTTGGGATTGATATACCACCATGTAGTGGAATGAGCCAATCAATCACAACGGAGAATGCCAATGAAGATCAATCACCTCAAAACCAATGATTGACACAATGATTTTTTACCGAGGTTCACTTGCTTGCCGTCAAGCTAGTCCTTATTCTAGCAACACACTCACTTGGAGGTCTATGGTCTTAATGGCCTCACACGCCAACCCTCACTAGGGCGCCACACAACCAACACAAGATGAGGATCACACAAGCCATGAGCAATCCACTAGAGATGCCTTTTGTGAACTCCCACCGGGAAGGCTCAAGAACCCCTCACAATCACCAGGTCGGAGCCGGAGACAATCACCAACCTCCGCTCGACGATCCTCGTTGCACCAAGCCATCTAGGAGTCGGCAAACTCTAAGAGTAACAAGCGAATCCCGCAGTGAAACATAATCACCAAGTGCCTCTAGATGCAAATACTCAAGCAATGCACTTGGATGCTCTCCTAATCTCACAAGATGATCAAACTATGATGCAATTGAGTGGGAGGGTGTTGGCTAGGATCACAAGGTTGCTATATCAATGAAAATGGCCAAGAGAGTGAGGCCAAGCCGGCCAACAACTATTTATAGACACCCCAAATAAATAGAGCTGTTGGCTCTCTCACTACACCAAAAACAGGGACGTCGAACGTGCAGACGGCCAGCCATCGGATGCTAGCACCCAGCGTCCGACGCTCATATGGCAGCAACATGTCCTACTTTTGAATCTCGCACGTCAATCTCTAACGGTCATGAAGTCAATCAACATTGTAGTTAAAGAGGGCATCAGACGCTTCGATGAAACCCTCTAGACGCTGAGCCTCACACCAGAAACTACTTAGAGAGGTCCATAAACCCTTGGGACACATCAGACGCGTTCGACGGTGTGCCATCAGACGCGCCTCAACATCCGACGCACACTACCTAAAACTTTACTCGCGACCCTGCTGATGTCACTGCTCACCGGACGCTCAAACAGTGCTTGGCCAGCGTCCGACGCTAGACCGTCAGATGCGCTGACGCACCACACAGAAAAGCACAGAACTATCAGCATGCGTCGGACGTAGGTCCAGCGTCTGGCGCTGCGGACTCTAGTGTCCAATGTGTGTTTCTCAGCAAAAAACACTCTTGTGGCTCCTTCAAAACTTTTCTCTGATGCAATGGAAAAAGAGCTCTTCGTTTCCATGAAAATGTCGAATCATGCCTCACAAGCTCGGCGGGAGGAAAGAGGATCCCAAACCCCTCTCTACCTCTCTAACTTCACCTCCTTTGCAAAAGTGCCAACACCACCAAGTGTAAACCACCATGTGCAAGTGTGTTAGCTTTTCACAAATATTTTCTCAAAGGAGTTAGCTCACTCACTACATCCTAATGCATAAGAAAGAGTTAGAGCATCTAGTGGCACTTTGACAACCGCATTTCAATACGAGTTTCACCCCTCTTAATAGTATGACTATCAATCCTAAATCACTGACACCCTCTATGGTGTATTGAGTGCAAACCAAAAAACTCCTAACCAAATATACCTTTGTCTTGAGTTTTTTGTTTTTCTCTTTCTTCTTTTCCAAGCTAGAGTACTTGATCCCCTTGGTTCCACCAACAGCAACATGATCATCACCAATGTTGCTCACCACTTGGAGTGTGCTTTCCTATCTCATGAACACTTAGAGAAAAAGGTTACCGCATAGGGTTACATCAATTCACCAAAACTAAACTAGAGCTTTCACATGCATACGACCATGTTTGGAGACTCAAAGCATATTTGGTTTGAGTCACAAGGTGGAGGCCCAAATCAAGTCCGAGTCCATCTCGGATTCCAGGATCATTCCTGGGTAAAATCAACACCCAAGACACATAAAGACTCTATTTTTGGCAATCCACATATGTAATAATCCTGAAAATCCTAGAGCCAAAATGATGAGAACTTGACACCTTTGGATATAACTATTGATTATAAGGTGAGCTCATTCTTATATTTGTATATTTATTTTTGGTACAATTCACTTGGTTCCACATGTACATGTCATTATTTAATTGTAGATTCAAATATGCCTCAAAGTGCAAGTCCATCAAAGTTGAACTTTCGGTTCTTCGGTAGCATGATAGTGCTTTATTAGAAAGGCCATAACCCATCCATCCAAAGTGAGATCGAGGTCAATGAGCACTTGATATAAAGCTTGTTTCATAAGCTTTCAAATATATCTAGTCCCACCTCAATATTACATAGGCAAGGCCTCCAAATTATCATGATATTTTGTCCTTATTTCTACCAAGAGCTACATCATCATCATGGGCATGTTTTTCATCCTTCGGACCCTAGCCTAAGTGACAGCACGCCCCAAGGAGAAGGTGAAAGGTCCAAATGGCTAGAGAGGGGGGGTGAATAGCCTATTTAAAATTTCTATATACTTTACTAAGCAAGTGTGTTAGTAAAACAAATGGCTAAGCAATTCTAGCACTAGCTCAACTAAGCCATGCAAGCCACCTATACAAACTAGTACAAGGCTAAACACTAAACCACAACAACAAGAGAAGGCTACACAACAACTCTACTCTAAACAAGAACTAAGCTAAACAAGCTAAACAACTAGCAAGATAGACAAGTATGTAAAGGAGTAGAGAGTTATTGTTACACCGATGTTGTAGAGTAGATATATAACCATCCAATCAATCACAATCACAAGAGAATTCTCGACAAGAGATGACACAAGATTTTTACCGAGGTTCACTTGCTTCCCGGCAAGCTAGTCCTCGTTGTGGTGATACACCCACTTGATGGATCACGATCTAATTGGCAATCCAATGTCAAACCCTCATTGGGTGCCACACATCCACTCACAAGATGGGGATTCTCCAAGCCACAAGCAATCCACTAGAGTAACCAATTTGTGATCTCCCACAGGGAAGGCTCAAGAACCCCTCACAAATCACTTGGTGAGGCTCAAAACAATCTCCAATCACAAGCTCAACACCTCCGCTGCTCCAAGCCGTCTAGGGTGTCGGGAAACACACAGGAGTAACAAGAAATCCACAGCAAACTTAAAGATCAAGTGCCACTAGATACAACTCTCAAAGCAATGCACTTGAATCTCACTCAATCTCACTAGGATTAGCAATTAAGCAAGGAGATGAGTGGAGGAAGTGTTCTCTATCTTAATGTATGCCTCAAGTAATCAAATGTGCAAGAGAGAACCTCCCAAAGCTAGCCACCTCCTATTTATAAGCCCCTCAAAGAGATAGAGCCGTTCACTCTGTCACTGGGCAAATTTCAGGGGCACCGGACGCTCAGTAGGGAGCCACCGGACGCTCAACCCCCTACGTCTGGTGCTTTGGAGTTAGCCATGTGTCCACCTTTGAATCTCACGCGTGAAACTCTAACGGTCACCTGCGGACCACCGGACGCGACCAAGTGAGCACCGGACGCATCTGCTACTCACCGGTCTCATACGCAGAGAGTTTGTCAAACTCAAGATCTTATTAGACTCGGAGCATCGGATGCGTCCAGTGCTCACCAGACTCGTGCGCAGAGAGGTCTACAAAACACACTAACACCGGACACTGAGCACCAGACTCACTCCGGTGCGTCTGGTGCCCTGTCAGAAAACCTCATAGACTCGCTCTCAGATCCCAACAAGCACTAGACGCGCGAACCGCAGATCCCCTGCATCCAGTGCAAAGCGTCCGGTGCGCTCTGCTGGCTCTGGCCAAACTCGACAGTACACCGGACCCTAAGGGCCAGCGTCCGGTGCCTCTGCACACTGTGTCCGGTGAGTGTTTCTTAGTGAGAAACACTCCCGTGACATCCCCAAGAATTCCATCGGCGCAATAGAAAATATGCCTTTCATTTTCTCAAAAGCGCAGAATCCCGCCTCGCAAGCTCGGTGGTAGGGAGAGAGGAACTCAAACCCCTCTCAACCCTTGGAACTCCACCTCCTTTGCAAATGTGCTAACACCAACAAGTGTCCACCACCAAAGTGCATGTGTGTTAGCTTTTCACAAATATTTTCATCAAAAGAGTTAAGTTAGCACTTTACTAGATCCTAATGCATATGCTCATGATATGGACCTAGTAGCACTTGATTAGAGAGATGACCGTGATTTCCCATCTTGATAGTCGGCTATCTATCCTAAACCCGGTCAATCACTTCTCTACTCAACTTAGACCGGCAAAAGTAAAACCCTATGTTTATACCTTTGCCTTGATCACTTAATTCCATGTCCACCACCATGATCTCTACTCCATGCTTCATCTCTTTTGTAATCATGTGGCCACCTTTCCATGCCACCTTGCTCCTTCATCACATGTATTGTTATGCCTATCTCAATTCACTTAAACACAAAGCATTAATAACTTGGTGTCATTAATTACTAAAACCAAACTTGGGCTTTCAGAAGTACAACCCACCAAGAGAGCCCTTGGACGTCCTCCTCCTTGGCCACCACCTTAGAAGGTCATCAAGTTTGTTCAAGCCAAGTGAGAGGCCCAATCCATATCAAGTTCGAGTCCATCTCGACCTCCAGAAGCAGTCTATAAGAAAACAAACGCCCAGGACATATCCAGACTCCATTTTCAATGATCCACATATGGATGGAAAGATATTTTCATAAGCTAACCAATGGATTTGGGCTAAGGCCCAAATTCCGTCGGAGTCAATGGGAATCGTTAGAACAAATTGACGTCTAGAATCTATCAGGGTGTTATGTCGTCGTCTTTTAGGCTGTTGGGCCTTGTAATGTGTTGGGACACTTTATGGACGTGAAGTGGGGTCTTTGGACGCCCCTTAGGCTATATAATCAGTATCTGCCACATACTTTAGGGTTTATGTTTTGCTTAGATTATTCTGTTGATAACAGTTTCACCGTCGTTGGTTTGTTAGACCCCAAGTTTGTGAGATTAATCATTCATGTGCAAATTCGGTTGCATTCTTTCTTGTTCTTGCTTGTGTTCTTTAATTCGTAGGCAAGGATTAGCCTTCTTGGCAAGGTCGACCGTGCAGTGCCGGTCGATAACCAGAGGAGATGTGGTGCTAAGGTTGTAGGGTTTGGGTCTTTGTGATCGGAAGCCAGATCGGTGTGTTGCTCTCCGAATAAATTGTTGTTTATCTTGACCCTGACACAAGATCGAGAACCCTGTCCCCATTATTTGGTATTAGAGCCTCACGTATACCATAAAGTTCATATTTATCGTAGTTTAGTTGATTTTGCTTCATCCCATAATCCACCGTCATATTTGTTTCGTGTCCTACAGCCATCTGTGCCATAGCCTTGCACATTTTAGTTTCAGAGTCCGCTGTATTGAGTTTATGTCCTAGGTCGGTCAAGGTCTTGTTGCTGATTTAGATTGTGTTCTTTTCTAGTTTGGGTTAATCTCTTTATCCGCCATCATCCCGTATCACCATCTATTTGCATCTTGTGTCCACTAAAACCCTGATTCGAGCAGTTTCCTTAAAACTGTCATAACTTTTACATCCGAACTCGAAACAAGGTGAATTTTATACCTACGGAGAATGCAAGAAAATTTTATATCCATTCTATCCCAGCATAGCTGGATTCGCAAAATTTAGAGTTGTGAAATTTGATCAGGAAAATCGAGTTTTTGGGCCCACAAGTTTTGACATGTTTTTAGAGTATAATCTTGATTTTATATAGACCACATCTTTTATCCAACAAAGCTCAAGTTTTTTTTGTGTTTTGTGCCTGTGTGCTTCCAGCTGAGAAAAATATCAAAAAAGCAAAAGCAAAAAAAAAAGAATTGGACAGAAAAATTAAAGAAAAAATATTAAAAGAAAAGAGAAGAGATCAAAAAAAGAGCACACAGGGAACACTCAATAGCTCTATTGTTTGTGGTGCCTTTTGTCTTGTACATATTTGCGTTGCTACCTTTCATACTTGTTTCTATTTATACTTGTTTTAATCCCTGTGTTACACAATTTATGCTAGAAACACATATAGGCCAGCAACTAGGACAAGTGCTCTGGATATGTATTCAGTATTGCTCTATGTTACTGAATTGTGTGCCACATACATATATTTATTCTTTGTGTGCCTCCTAAGCTCCACATATACTTCAGATCAGCATAGAAAAAGACCCTTGCAATCTTGGGCTATGCCTTCCAGGTATCCTTTGCCTTGATAGTAAGAACCTTGTAAGCACTTGATAAGGTGTGTTTCCTTTGCTATGATTTGAGAGGACCCACTCCACCTGCATAGTTGAATTATTTAGGATAATCTTCATTGTTTGTTGTTGTGTTTTGTGTCTACAATGACAGGTATAACACTGATCAATATGGGACATCTATGATGCATGAGACACGCACTATTGCTGCTACACCTTGTCTCGTAGGTCATTCTATTCTTTCTTCCCCGCCTATTTATGATGGTATTGGTGCTGATGAGTACATTGAGTGGGAAAGTAAAATAGATAATATTTTTGCACAATATCATATGTGTGAACAGAGAAATATTAAGAATGCATCTAGTGTTTTACGATATTTAGCATCAATTTGGAGGGAGTCTTTAACTTCTTCAGATAAACCTCATACATGGAACGATATGAAAATTGTTATGGGAGAAACTTTTGTTCAACCATCTCTTTTGATTTATTCAAGTGATGAGTTCCATCAACTAGATCAGTCCGTTGTTATTCCTCTTGCTATGCCTAACCTTTTGTAGGACAACATACAAAATAGTGAGGATGACATGATAGAAAATGAGGTGCTCCTAACCTCATGTAAAAGGTCAGAACCATCACCTCTGACTCCTCCTGAGAATGAGAGCCAAGGTAATGTCCATGATGCTAAACTGAATTGCCTTTGTTACAAAATAATTGTTCTAATAGTGCTTATGAAAAGAAGAGTTGTGTGATAATGCTTTTATTATACCTATGTCA